>JACCDQ010136823.1_pt1 | contig 22480 bp, 20 predicted proteins | sample 7446031 | NCBI WGS metagenome assembly JACCDQ01 (sample SAMN15323442, study PRJNA562643) | freshwater metagenome | isolation source: river surface water | place: USA:Blue River Watershed | collected 2017-08-17 | reverse complement strand
GGATCGTCGAGCCAGTCGGCGCGATGCGCAATATATGACCATGTCCGCACCCCCGCGATGCGGTCGGCGAGCGCCTCGACATCGCCCTGCACGCTGTCGAGCCGCGCCAGCTCGTCGGCAAACCACTGGGTCGGCAGGCGCCCCGCACCCTCGCTAAGGTGCCGGAAGACCCGGCCGACAAGACGCCCATGCGCCTCGACCCCGGTCTTGCGGAAATCGGGCAGGCCGCACGCTGCCCACAACCGCCCGACCATCGCCCGTCCCCGGGCGCGCTCGCGCACCCACGGTTCGTCGGCCAGCCGGCGCAACACCGCAAGGTCGACCGCCTCGGGCGCTGCCCGCAGGCCGGGCTTGTCGGGACGACGTTCGAGATCGGCGACCAGCCCGCCAAGACTGTCGATGCCCGGCGCGCCGTCGCGCCAATAAAGAAAATCGAGCGGCGGAAAGACATGGTTCTCGATCGCGCCGATTTCTTCGTCCTCGAACGCGCTGCCACCGCCATCAAGCGCCAGCGTTCCGAAGGTCCCGTCGCGCTGGTGACGCCCAGCACGACCCGCGATCTGGGCCATTTCGGATATAGTCAGCCGCCGCTGCCGCTTGCCGTCGAACTTGCGCAGGGACGCGAAGGCGACATGCGCCACGTCCATGTTGAGCCCCATGCCGATCGCGTCGGTCGCGACGAGATAATCGACCTCGCCGGCCTGGAACATCGCCACCTGCGCGTTCCGCGTATGCGGGCTCAACGCGCCCATCACCACCGCCGCGCCGCCGCGGAAGCGGCGCAGCATCTCGGCAACCGCATAGACCTCCTCGGCCGAGAAGGCGACGATCGCTGATCGCGGCGGCAGGCGCGACAGCTTGGCCGACCCGGCATAGGACAGTGTCGAGAAACGCGGCCGCGCGATGATCTCGGCCTCGGGCAGCAGCTGGCGCAACATCGGGCGCAGCGCGTCGGAACCGAGGATCATCGTCTCCTCTCGCCCCCGCGCCCGCAACAGCCGGTCGGTAAAGACATGACCGCGCTCGGAATCCGCGCCCAGCTGCGCCTCGTCGAGCGCGACAAAGGCAAAGTCGCGATCGAGCGGCATGCTCTCGGCCGTACAGAGGAACCAGCGCGCGGCGGGCGGCAGGATCTTCTCCTCGCCCGTGATCAGCGCGACGCGCTCCTTGCCCTTGATCGCGACGACGCGGTCATAGACCTCACGCGCCAGCAGGCGCAGCGGAAAGCCGATCATGCCCGACGAATGGGCGCACATCCGCTCGATGGCGAGATGCGTCTTGCCGGTGTTTGTCGGTCCGAGAACGGCTGTCGGAACAGAGAGATCGGGCGCGCCCATGATCCTCTGACAATTGCCCCGCACCGCAGCAAGCGCAAGGCCGAAATGGGTTCCATCGGTCGATTCGACTCGTCGCGCGCAACTGCTCGGTTCACCGCAGAAACATGCCCGATTCCGGCCTTTGATTTGACTTTGGCTGCCAAGCGCGCACTATCCGCCCCCTGTTGGACGCCCAAGCGGGGGGCGCGCAGGCAATCCGGCGTCAGGCGGGGGACCGATCACTTGCATCAACCCAGTGAAGCAGGCCTGAAGGTCGCGCCCGGCGGGGCCGTGCTGCTCGCGCCGCGCCCGACCGTGCTGCAGCGCCTCGAGACACTGGTCGACCTTGCCGCCCTGCGTCGCACCGCCCGCCGCGTCAGCATCTGGATCGAACATCACGAATTTGTCGTCGACCTCGGCGCGGGCATCGGTTCACGCGAGTGGATCCGCGGCGCGATCACCTGTTTCGGCCTCTGCGCCGCCGCCTGGTCGCTTGCCCCCGATCTCGAGCCGCTGCCCGGCATTCGGGCCGAGGCCTTGCCCGAAGCCCAGTGGCGCGAAGCGCAGGCGCTGCACATCGCGCCGCTTGCCTATGGCGCCGGCACCGGCCGCACTTTGCCTGCGACCGACCTTGTCGAACCCTTGACCGAAATCCCCGACCGACCGCGCGTCGAAGCCAGCGTCGCGCTGGGTCATGGCGATGCGCTGGCGCGCACCCTCGAACGCGCTGGCGCAACCGCGGCCGACGCGCGCACCGCCACCAGCCTCGTTGCGGCCATCGCGCCGCTGTCGACGATCGATCCGGGCATCCGCCTCGACATGGTGCTTGGCCGCCGCCCGACCAAGCAGGACGCCCGGCCGCTCGACAAGCTCGACTTCCGGGCCCGTCTCGATCTTGCCGTGGCAATCGACCGCGCCGCGCCCGGTCAGCCGCTCCGCCTGCGGCGCATCGACATCGCGGTCGATGACACGCCGCTGCGGGTGCGCGGCCGGGTCGGCAGCAGCCTTTACCAGTCGGCCCGCGCCGCCGGCGCACCGCCCCGCGCGATCGAGGCGTGGCTTCGTGCCATCGGCAGCGGCCATGCCATGGGCGCGTCCGACACGTTCGACATGCTGGTCGAGCAGCGTCGCGCAGAAACCGGCGAGGTCGAGATGGGCCATCTCGTCTATGCCGGCCTCGAGCGGGGCGGGCGCAAGATCCAGATGGTGCGCTGGGTCAGTGGCGGCCGCCCCCAATGGTTCGAGGCCTCGGGTGCGGGCGAGCGACGCGGTTCGATGCAGCGCCCGGTCGCAGGCCGCCAGACCTCGTCCTTCGGCATGCGCCGCCACCCGCTGCTCGGCTATTCGCGCTTCCACAAGGGCATCGACTATGGCGCGCCCACCGGCACGCCGATCGTCGCCGCGATCGACGGCGTGGTCACCTATGCCGGCTGGCACGGCGGCCATGGCAATTACGTCAAGATCAACCATGCCGGCGGACTCGCCACCGGCTATGCCCATATGAGCCGCTTCGCGGTGCGCAACGGCGCGCGCGTCCGGCAGGGGCAGCTGATCGGCTATGTCGGTTCGACGGGCCTGTCGACCGGCCCGCATCTCCATTACGAGATCTACAAGAACGGCGCGGCGATCAACCCGTCGGGTTTCAGCTTCACCTCGCGCGCCCAGCTCGCGGGCGCCGAGCTGCAGCGCTTCAAGGCCCAGCTCGGGCGCTATCTCGCGGTTGCGCCCAACGCGCCGCCCCGCTTCGCGCACCGCGGCGGCAAGACCGACGCCGTTGCCACCGCCGAAACACGCGGCAAGGACAAGAAAAGCCGCCCCGCACGCGGCTGAGCCGGCTCAGTTTCCGCCCGAACGTCCCTGAGTCCGCCAGCGCTGGATCACCCGGTCCAGCATGTCGCGCTCGCCGCCATGCCCTGCCCAGAGGGTGCTGAACACGGGGTCCTGCGAGGCCGGACGACGCCCTTCCTCGAGCGTGTCGAAAGCGACGCGGATCGGGATCGAGACGCCCTCGCCGCAGATGATTGCCTCGCGGTTGCGCAGCGCCGGGATCGAGTCGAGAAAGCCGCGCGCGCCTTCGGGCATCGTCCCCTTGACGAAGCTCTGGTCGCGGTCGTTGTTGAGGCGCATCGAGATGATCGTGCCGCATTGCGACAGCACGCCCTCGGCAAGATCCGACGGGCGCTGCGTCACCAGGCCAAGCGACACGCCATATTTGCGGCCTTCCTTGGCGATGCGCTCGAGCACCTTCTTGACCGCGAGATTGGTCGTCGCGGCATCCGAGGGCACGTAACGATGCGCTTCCTCGCACACCAGCAGCACCGGGTGCTGCGCCTCGCCGCGGCCCCAGATGGCAAAGTCGAACACCATGCGCGACAGCACCGAGACCACCACCGCGACGATGTCCGACGGCACGCCCGACACGTCGATGATCGAGATCGGCTTGCCGTCGCCGGGCATGCGGAAGATGCGGGCAAGAAAGTCGGCCATGGTGTCGCCGACCAGCATCCCCGAAAACATGAAGGCGTAGCGCGGGTCGGTCCGGATCTCGTCAATCTTGCCCTTGAGCCGCAGATAGGGGGCGGTCGACCCGGCCTTGTCGAGCTTGCCCATCTCGTTTTGCAGGATCGTCGTCAGGTCGGTCAGCAGATAGGGAACCGGGCTGTCGACGGTGACCTTGCCGACCTTGTCGGCGATGCGGCTGCGGCTCCGCGCCTGCAGCAGGCACTTGGCGAGAATGTCGCTGTCAACCTGCCGCTGGTCATCGCTGGCGGTCAGGAACACCTCGCAATGCTCCTCGAAGTTCATCAGCCAGTAGGGCATGGCAAGGTTGCCGACGTCATAGACCTCGCCGTCGTTGCGAAACGCCTCGGCATATTCGCCATGCGGGTCGATCATCAGGATATGGCCATGCGGCGCGAGCTGGCAGATGCGGTGCAGGATCAGGGCGGTCGCGGTCGACTTGCCGGTGCCGGTCGATCCCAGCAGCGCGAAATGCTTGCCCAACAGCGCGTCGACATAAAGCGCCGCGCGCACGTCCTGCGTCGGATAGACGGTCCCGATCTCGACATGCGGGCGCGCATCGGTCGCGAACATCTGCTTGAGATCCTGTCCGTCGACCACGAAGATCGGGCTGCCCGGAACCGGATAGCGCGTTACGCCGCGTCGGAAATGGCTGAAGCGCCCCTCGGCCGTCCCCGGCTCGACATGCCCCTCGCCCAGAAACTCGACCTGCGCCAGCACGAGGTCACCATCGGCTTCGGCCAACCGCATCGAACGGATCACCCCGATCAGCCAATTCTGCTCGACCCGGATCTTGATATGGCTACCGATCGTCCCGGCGACCGCGATCGCCGGATCGGCATGGGCATGGAGCCGGGCCAGCAGGGGCGCCTGCAACATGACCTGCGACCCACTGCCCGATACATCGAGCATGCGTCCGATCTCGACCGGCCGCCCCTGCTCTTGTCCGCTTGCGCCTTCGCTCATGCCCGTTCCATCCTGACGTTCCTTATCCTCATGCGCGATAGCCCAGATGCGTTAATAAATACCCGCCTCAACGTCTGCGGAACACCCTGCTCGCGCCCCAGCCGAACAGCAGGGAGATGGCCACCGTCGCCAGCCCGTAAAGCAGGCTGTTGCGTTCGGCCGCGATCGCGATCGCCCGTTCGAACCCCGACTTGTCGATCTCGACGTCACGCACCGCCGCGGCAAGCACCCGGCCGTCTTGGATCAGGAAGGTTTCGGCGGTATAGCGCCCCACCGGGACACGCGCCGGGATCGAGATGCGCGCCCGATAGAGTACGCCCTCGCTGATCGACACGCCCTTCGAATCCTCGACATAGAAGCCGCCGCGCCGCTTGAGGTCGACCAGCCCCGCCTCGAAGCGCTGCTGCTCGGCCGGGGTGTCGCCGCTCGACGGCGACAGCTGGAGATGATCGACCCCCAGCTCGTAGATCGCGGCCGTGCGCGCATCGACCAGCCGGTCGAGGGGACGCGAGGCGGCGACCGCGTAGAAGCTCGGCATCGAGCGGAAGCGGGCGCTGTCGGCATTGACCCACAGGCCCGCGACCTTCTGCTTTTCGCGCACGATGATCGACTCGCCCGGCCCGCGCAGCACCACCGCGATGTCGGCGGGGCGGGTGGGCGCACGACCGCCGGGATAGAGGATCGCGCCGAACAGCAGCAACTCGGCGCCGGTAAAGCTGTAGATGATGTCGATCCGGCTCTGCGACACGTCTGGCACCAACCGCGGCTGGGTCGCGGCCATCAACAGCGGCGCGAGCGCCGCGAGCAGAAGCGCGCGTCCCCTCACAGCTGCTGCACCGTGTAGATTTCGTCGGGCCGCCACGTCAGCCCGAGCAGCATGCGGAACGCCACCAGCAGCACGATGACCGCCAGCACGAGCCGCAGATATTCGGGGCGCACCGCCTGGGCGAAACGTGCGCCCAGCTGGGCGCCGGTCACGCTGCCGACCAGCAGCAGCGTCGCCAGAACGATGTCGACCGAGTGGCTGGTCAGCGAATGCATCATGGTCGTCGCAGCCGTGACGAACAGGATCTGGAACAGCGACGTGCCGACCACGACGCGGGTCGACATGCCCAGCAGGTAGATCATCGCGGGCACGAGGATGAAGCCGCCGCCAACGCCCATCATCGCGGTCAATATGCCCGTCGCGAAGCCGAGCGCCAGCGGCGCGATCGGCGAGATGTAAAGCCCCGAACGGTAAAAGCGCCAGCGCCACGGCAGCGACGCGATCAGCGGGTGGTGCCGGCGCGCGCGTGCGCGTAGCGGCTCGCCCCGGCGCAGTGCGGCGATGCTGACCGCGGCCTCGCGCGCCATCATGATCCCGATCCCGCCGAGCAGCAGCACGTAGAGCAGCCCCACCACCATATCGACCTGTCCCGCCGACTGGAGCCACCGGAACAGGAACCCGCCCGCGACCGACCCGACCGCGCCACCGGCAACCAGCACCGCGCCCATATGCATGTCGACACCCTCGCGGCGGCTGTGCGCCAGCACGCCCGAGACGCTCGCCCCCGTGATCTGCGGGGCGGCCGAGGCCACCGCGACAGCGGGCGGAATGCCGTAGAAGATCAGCAGCGGCGTCGTCAGGAATCCGCCGCCGACGCCGAACATCCCCGAGAGCAGGCCGACAAGGCCGCCCAGCCCGATGATCACGAAGATGTTCACCGACAATCCGGCGATGGGCAGATAAAGGTTCATGGCCCCCTATCGCTACCCGATCACGCCGCGCATGCGAACCTTTCTTCGACGAAATATTCGGTCAGAAATCGCTGCTCAGCGTCAATGCCACCCCCGACCCGGGGGCGGCGCGGCCCGCGATCCGCAGCCGCGCATCAAGCGCGATCCCGACCCGCGCACCCGCCACCTCGACCGGCACGGCCAGATGCGGGCCGATATCGAGCCGCGCCGCGCCGGGCTGCGCGCCGCCCCACAGGCCCATCCCAACCCGCAAGCCATCCCCGTTCCGTCCCAGCGGCCGGGCCAGCCGCAGCGCCCCATCAACAAAAGCGTCGCGCCGCCGCAGCCCCACCATCCCGGCCTGCGCATAGCCATCGAGCAGCACGCCTCCCGGCAGGTCCGGGCGCCACAGCCCCGCCGAGGCGAAGGCCGCAAAGGCATCGCGCCCGGCCGGTTCGAGCGCGATCCGTCGCTCGAAGGCAAAGGCGAGCGTCACCGGCCCGTGATTTCGAGGACGCCACGCCAACCCGACCGCGGCCTCGCCGCCTTGATCTTCCAGCGGCCGCGACAGCCGCGCCATTGCCGAAAATGTGGCTCCCACCGGGCGTTCGATCCGAATTCCCAACTGGCTTGCGCCAAGCTGCCCCCCGCTCGCAAGGCCATGGCCCCTGCCCGCCCGCGCCAGAAGCCATGCCGATCCCGCCACGCGCCCCGTCGAACGCGGCATCTCGACAGGCCGCCAGACCGGGACCATCGCGCCGTCCGCGACAGGCCGCGCAAGGGCGGGCGCCGGCCGACGTTCATCGTGGGCCGGTGCCGGTATCATTGTCATCGCCTGTGCCTGTGCCTGCGCCGGGATTGACGCGGGTGACGCTGACGCCATGAGATAGGGCAACCGCTGCGCGCGCGTATCACTTTCCCGCATCACGATCAGCGCCCCCTGCCCATCGCCCGGGGCGGGGCGAGACGACACCTGCATCTTCCCGCTTCGCGCTTCCGCCGCGAGATCCTGTTCGTGCACCAGCCACGCGCCGCGTCCGACAAGCCACAGGGCGATCACGCCCGACGCGAAACGGAACGGGGCGCCCGCCCGCCTCATTCGGCAGGCATCGCGTCTGGAAAGTCGTGTGCCGTCTTGGCCCAGCGCAATGGCTGTCCGCGCAAGTGACGCCAATATTCGCCAACCGCGCGCCGCGCCGAAAGCATGGCGATGGCGTTCGAGATCGGAATGCGCGCCACCGCACGCCACGCCTGCACGCTGCCGTAGAAACAGCGCACCGACACCCAGCGCATCAGGCTCCGCCACAGGAAAAGCAGGAAATTGAGCCCCAGCAACAGCGCCAATCCCGGCGTCAACCGCATCGGCGGCGTACCCGTCGCAAAATGCCCGATCCGCGACGCCGCCCAGAGCAGCAGCGCCAGATAAGCGACCAGCAGCACCAGCGCCGCCAAAAGCGCACGCCGGTCGCGCAACCGCATCCAGCGCTCGACCAGCGATCCGCTCCAGCCCAGCCGATCCCATCCGGCCAGCGCGATCCCGATCATCCAGCGCGTCTTTTGCCGCACCGCCGCGCCAAGCCGGTCGGGAAAAAGCGCGCGCACCATCACGGGCGCCTCGCCCGGTGCGACCGGCAAGCTCACAAAGGCGCCGCGATAGCCGAGCTCGGCCAGCCGCAGGCCGATCTCATAATCCTCGGTCAGGCTTGCCGGATCGAAGGGGCGCCCGTCATTGGCGTCGGCGATCCGCCCAATCGCATCGCGCGCAATCGCGCACCCCACGCCCGCCAACGGCACCCCCGCCCCCAGAATCTCGCGGGCGGGCAGGTGGCGATGGTGGGCCTCGGCGAATTCGTCGCAATAATGGCCCGAAATCCACTGCGAGCTGGATCGCGGCACCGGCAGCACCGGGATCTGGACCACGTCGAACCGCTCGATCATCGCATCGAACAGGCGCAACTCGTCGCGGTGGATCAGGTCTTCGGCATCGTGCAGCACCACGGCCTTGAACCGCTGTCCGCTCTCCGCCTCGTCGGCGACCAGCGCGGCCCAGACATGGTTGAGATTGTCCCCCTTGGTCGTCCGCCCCGGCAGCGGGCCAACCACCGGACGGACGCGCATATCGGCGGCCGCAATCTCCGCCACGACCGCAGTCGTCGCGGGATCATTGGGGTAGGTCCCGACATAGAGGCGAAAATCGGGATGATCGATCCGCGCCAGCGCCTCGCGCAGCATCGCTCCGATCACCCGGCTCTCGTCCCAGGCCGCGATCATTACCGCGATGCGCCCCGGATGACATGGCAAGGGCAGGGTCGCCATGCTCGCCGGCGCATGCCGCCGATAGACCACCAGCCGCAGCCATGACCGGCGCAGCAACCAGGTCAGATCGAGCAGCAGGTCGTCGAGACCGGCAATCAAAAAGCCCGCCCCCGCGAACAGCAACAATTCGTCGAGCAGCGCATCGACCCCGTCCAGCATAAGCAACGACCCCGCAACATGTTATTTTTAAACAATTTGTTTTGAAATGACAATTCGGCCCACCGATTACGGTGGGCAAGTGCGGGGCCACGCTGTTATCCCGCCAGCATGACCGCAATCCACAAGACCCGCTCGGCAATGCGCGCCTTTCTGTCCAGCGAAGCCGCGGGCGGGATTTTGCTGATGATTGCAGCGGCAGGCGCGCTGCTCGCGGCCAATGGCCCCTTTGCGGGCGATTATAGGGCGCTGGTCGAGCGCGACCTGTTCGGCTGGAGCCTGCGCCATGTCGTCAATGACGGGCTGATGAGCCTGTTCTTCCTGCTCGTCGGGCTCGAGATCAAGCGCGAGTTTCTCGACGGCCACCTTGCCCGCTGGTCCGACCGCGCCTTGCCCCTGATCGCGGCTGCGGGCGGGATGCTGGTCCCCGCGATGATCTACCTCGCCCTTGTCGACGGCACGCCAGAGCTCGCGCGCGGCTGGGCGATCCCGGCGGCCACCGACATCGCCTTCGCGATCGGGGTCCTGGCCCTGCTCGGCCCGCGCGTGCCAACGGCGCTCCGGATGCTTCTCGCCACCATCGCCATCGCCGACGACCTTGGTGCCGTGGTCATCATCGCCCTTGCCTATACCGGCAGCATCGACGGGATCGCGCTACTCGTTGCAAGCAAGCTGCTGGTGGTGATGTTCGTGCTGAACCGGCTCGGGGTCCGCCGCCTCTGGCCCTATCTCCTGCTCGCGGCGGGGCTGTGGCTGGCGGTGCTGCGCTCGGGGGTCCATCCCACGGTCGCCGGCGTGCTGGCCGCCGCCCTGATCCCGCTGCGCCAGACGCCCGCAGCCCCCGAAGCCAGCGACAGCCCGCTCCACCGGCTCGAACATGCGCTCGCGCCGTGGGTCGCCTTTGGCGTCGTCCCGCTGTTCGGCTTCGTCAATGCCGGCGTCACGCTGACGACCGCGTCGCTGCTCACGCCACTCAGCCTTGCAATCGCGGCCGCGCTGTTTCTTGGCAAACAGGTCGGGGTCTATACCAGCCTGCGCATCGCGATCCTGCTCGGCCTCGGCCAGCGCCCCGGCAATGCGAGCTGGCTCCAGCTCTACGGGATCGCCTTGCTGTGCGGGGTCGGCTTCACCATGAGCCTGTTCATCGGTGGCCTCGCCTTTGCCGACCCGGCATTCGCCGACGAGGTCAAGCTGGGCGTGCTCGGCGGCTCGCTGCTGTCGGCGCTCACGGGCTATGGGCTCCTACGGATTGCGTCCCCCCGTCCAGCCGGACGATAATTCCGCACCCGGCCCAAGAGGAGACACGCCATGACCCGGAACGAAGGATCGCTCGACCGCGCACTGCGCATCATCATGGGCCTTGGCCTGCTTTCGTTGACGCTGGTCGGCCCCAAAAGCCTGTGGGGCCTTGTCGGCCTCGTCCCGCTGCTGACGGGGCTGCTGGGCGTCTGCCCGGCCTATACGCTGCTCGGCATCCGGACCTGCCCCGCGCCGCGCAAGCCCTGATCCAAGGGAAAAGGCCAAAGAAAAGGCCAAAGAAAAGGGCGGCCCCGCAAGGCCGCCCTTCCTTTTTTCATCCGTTCAGAGGGGTTCAGAGCTTTTCAGTCAGCTCGGGAACGGCCTTGAACAGGTCGGCGACCAGTCCGATGTCCGCCACCTGGAAGATGGGGGCTTCTTCGTCCTTGTTGATCGCGACGATCGTCTTCGAGTCCTTCATGCCGGCGAGATGCTGGATCGCGCCCGAAATGCCGATCGCGACATAGACTTCGGGGGCGACGATCTTGCCGGTCTGACCGACCTGATAATCGTTGGGGACATAGCCCGCATCGACCGCAGCGCGGCTCGCGCCGACCGCGGCGCCCAGCTTGTCGGCCAGCGGCTCGATCACGGTGGTGAAATTCTCGCCCGATCCCAGCGCGCGGCCGCCCGAGACGATCACCTTGGCGCTGGTCAACTCGGGACGCTCGGACTTCGAGATCTCGGCACCGACGAACGACGACAGGCCGGCATCACCCGCGCCCGAAACCGGTGCGACGCTGCCCGAACCGCCTTCGCGCGACGCCTTGTCGAAGGCGGTGCCGCGCACGGTGATCACCTTCTTGGCGTCCGACGACTTGACCGTCGCGATCGCGTTGCCCGCATAGATGGGGCGCGTGAAGGTGTCGGCGCTGATCACCGAGAGGATGTCCGAAATCTGCATCACGTCGAGCAGGGCTGCGACGCGCGGCGCGATATTCTTGCCGTTCGACGTCGCCGGCACAAGGAAGGCGTCATGATCGGCCATCAGCGCGACCGCCAGCGGTGCGACATTCTCGGCCAGCTGATGGGCATAGGCCGCATCGTCGGCGACATGGACCTTGCCCACGCCGGCAACCTTGGCGGCAGCCTCGGCGACCGAACCGCAATTATGCCCGGCCACCAGCAGATGGACTTCGCCCAGCTTGGCAGCGGCGCTGACCACGGCCAGCGTCGCGTCCTTCAGCTCGACATTGTCATGTTCGACCAGAACCAGCGTCTTCATGCCGAAACTCCCATGGCCTTGAGCTTGGCGACAAGCTCGTCAACGTCCGCCACCTTGATGCCCGCCTGGCGCTTGGCCGGCTCGGCAACATTCAGGGTCGCGAGACGCGGCGCCACGTCGACGCCGTAATCGGCCGGGGTCTTGGCCGCGAGGGGCTTCGACTTGGCCTTCATGATGTTGGGCAAGGATGCATAGCGCGGCTCGTTGAGACGCAGGTCGGTGGTCACCACCGCCGGCATCTTGAGCGCCACCGTCTCGAGGCCGCCATCGACCTCGCGGGTGACCTTGACGCTGTCGCCCTCGACCTCGACCTTCGAGGCGAAGGTGCCCTGCGGGCGACCCAGAAGGGCGGCCAGCATCTGGCCGGTCTGGTTCGAATCGTCGTCGATCGCCTGCTTGCCCATCACCACGAGGCCCGGGGCCTCCTCGGCGACGATCTTGGCAAGGATCTTGGCGACGCCCAGCGGCTCGACGTCGGTGTCCGACTGGACGAGGATCGCGCGGTCAGCACCCATGGCGAGCGCCGTGCGCAGCGTCTCCTGCGCCTTGTCCGGGCCGATCGAGACCACGACGATCTCGGTCGCAGCACCCTTTTCCTTGAGGCGGATCGCCTCTTCGACGGCAATCTCGTCGAACGGGTTCATCGACATCTTGACGTTGGCGAGATCGACACCCGTTCCGTCCGCCTTGACGCGCGGCTTCACGTTGTAATCGATCACCCGCTTCACGGGTACGAGGACTTTCATGATGCTGTCCTTCTCCTCTGGAATCCGTCGGGACGGGGCGGGCATATGATGACGACCGACATGCGGAAACTCATCATTGTGCGACCTGCGGTTTTACACAGGTCCCACCGCCCGCCGCCATCCGCGACGGCAATGGATTACGCGGCCTTCTTGACCTGCGCCACGATCTTCTTGGCGGCGTCGCCCAGATCGTCGGCAGCCACGATCGGCAGGCCCGAATTGGCGAGGATGTCCTTGCCCTGCTGGACGTTGGTGCCCTCGAGGCGCACGACCAGCGGCACCGAGAGGTTCACTTCCTTGGCCGCCGCGACGATGCCGTCGGCGATGATGTCGCAGCGCATGATGCCGCCGAAGATGTTGACGAGGATGCCCTCGACCGCCGGGTCGCTCAGGATGATCTTGAACGCCTCGGTCACCTTCTCCTTGGTGGCGCCGCCGCCGACGTCGAGGAAGTTGGCCGGGAAGGCGCCGTTGAGCTTGATGATGTCCATCGTCGCCATGGCGAGACCGGCGCCGTTGACCATGCAGCCGATGTTGCCGTCGAGCTTGATGTAGGCGAGGTCATACTTCGACGCCTCGACCTCGGCCGGGTCTTCCTCGGTCTCGTCGCGCAGCGCGAGCACGTCGGGGTGACGGAACAGCGCGTTCGAATCGAAGCTCACCTTGGCGTCGAGCACCAGCAGCTTGCCATCGACGGTCTCGATCAGCGGGTTGACCTCGAGCATCGCCATGTCGGTCGCGACGAAGGCGTTGTAGAGCTGGCCCGCGAGCTTGGCGGCCTGCTTGTTGAGGTCGCCCGAAAGCTTGAGCGCGAAGGCAACGGCGCGGCCATGGTGCGGCATGAAGCCCTCGGCCGGATCGATCACGATGGTACGGATCTTCTCGGGGGTCGAGTGCGCGACCTCCTCGATGTCCATGCCGCCCTCGGTCGAGACGATCATCGCGATGCGGCCGGTGGCGCGGTCGACGACCATCGAGAAATAATATTCTGCCTTAATGTCGGCGCCGTCGGTGATGTAGAGGCGGTTGACCTGCTTGCCGGCTTCGCCCGTCTGGATCGTCACCAGCGTGTTGCCGAGCATCTCCTCGGCATTCTTCTTCACCTCGTCGAGGGTCTTCGACAGGCGGACACCGCCCTTGGCGTCGGCCGGCAGTTCCTTGAACTTGCCCTTGCCGCGGCCACCGGCGTGGATCTGGGCCTTCACGACGTAAAGCGGCCCGGGCAGCTTGCCCGCGGCGGCGACAGCTTCATCAACGGTGAGCGCAGCATGGCCCGCCGGAATCGCGACGCCGAACTTCGCCAGCAGTTCCTTGGCCTGATACTCGTGAATGTTCATTGGGATGCCCCTTCGAGTCCGTTCAATTCGACCGGCCTAAAGCATATCGCGACGCACAAGAAAAGCCCGCAGGAATGCTAGGGGGCATCATCCCCGACCATCGTCGCAACAATTTGCAGAAATTTGCAGATCACTCCGGAAAAGCACGGGTTCCACCATGGCCGGCACATGCCTATAAACGCGCCATGTCATTTTTCGCTGGCCCCTTGTTGCTGCTCGCCACCCTCGCCCTGATGGAAGGGGTCGCCTATGCCGCCCACCGCTGGGTGATGCATGGTCCCGGCTGGTTTCTGCATGAAAGCCACCACCGCCCGCGCACCGGCCGGTTCGAGGCGAACGACCTGTATGCGGTCATCTTCGCTCTGCCCTCGATCAGCCTCTTCTGGTGGGGAATCGGCTTGGGCCACGGCGCGCTCTGGGCCTGGGCCGGCGGCGGGATCGCCGCCTATGGCGCGGTCTATTTCATCTTCCACGACGTGATCGTGCATCGCCGCATGGCGCACCGCTACGTCCCGCGATCGGCGCTGATGAAGCGCCTCGTCCAGGCGCATCGCCTCCACCACGCGGTCGAAACGAAAGACGGCACGGTCAGTTTCGGCTTTCTTTATGCCCCGAAGCCCGCGACGCTCAAGGCGCAGCTGCGCAGGAACCGGCCTTAGAGGCCCGGCCCCGCCACCGGCCGCTTCGCCGGACGGGCCTTGATCGCATCCTCGAGCATCTTGCCGATCGGCCCCGAACGCGGGTCGCGCGCGGCATAGTCCCGCGCCGACAGGCCCGCGGCATGATCGGACTTGTCGGGGTCGGCGCCGGCTGCGAGCAGCAACCTGATGGTCGCGAGGTCGCGCAGCTGGACCGCCACGATCAGCGGCGTTTCGCCCCGGTCATTGGTCATGTTGACGTCAGCCTTGCCCGCGATCAGCGACGCTACGCCCTCGGGAAAACTGATCTGCGCGGCAAGAATCAGCGGCGTCGCGCCTTCGCGGTTGCGGATATTGGGGTTCGCGCCCTTGGCGACGAGGAAGCGCACCCAAAGATCGTCGCGGCGCTTGACCACGATGTGCAGCGCAGCGTCGCCGCTATTATAATCCTTGGTGTTGATCATCGTCGCGCCGCCGCCGCCCTGCAGCAGCTCGGTCACCTTGGCGCCGTCCTTGTCCTTGACGGCCTTGAGGAAATTATAGCTGTCCGAAAATTGCGCAACCGCAGGCGCTACAACAAGGCTGATCGCCATCGGCGCAGCCAGCGCGGCGGCCAGTCTGGTAAATGCGGTGCGTCCCATCGCAAAAATCCCCTCACGGTGCTTGTCATCGCCGCAATAGCAAAGCATCTCTGGCCGCGCCATGAACAAAGCTCGCGCCCTGCCTCTTCTCCTGTCGACCCTGTTGCTCGCAACCGGCTGCGATCGCCCCGTCGAACCGCCGCCGCTTGAAGGCGCAACCATCGGCGGCGACTTCACCCTGGTCGGCGAGGATGGCCGCCCGGTCAACAGCCACGCTTTTGACGGCAAGTACCGGCTCATCTATTTTGGCTACACCTTCTGTCCCGACATCTGCCCGGTCGACATGCAGCACCTGATGCGCGGCCTCGCCAAGTTCCGCGACGCCGATGCCGATCGCGGCGGCAAGATCGTCCCGATCTTCATCACGATCGACCCTGCACGCGACACGCCCGCCGTGCTGCGCCAATGGACCGCTGCCTTCGACCCCGACCCCGTCGGCCTGACCGGAAGCGAGGCCCAGATCGCCGCGGTCGCCAAGAAATACGCCATTCTTTTCCAGCGCCAGACGCCCAATGCGCAGGGCGCCTATCTGGTCGACCATGCCCGCATGGCGACGCTGTTCGGCCCCAAGGGCGAGCCCATCGCGCTGATCCCGCAGGACAAGAGCGCGGACGCCGTCGCCGCCGAACTCGACCGCTGGGTGCGATGAGCGCCGACCGCTTCTGGGAGCGCAAGACCTTGCGCGACATGACGCGGCCCGAGTGGGAATCGCTGTGCGACGGCTGCGGCAAATGCTGCATCCACAAGCTCGAGGACGACGAGACCGGCGAGCTGATGCCGACCAACGTCGCCTGCAAGCTGCTCGACCGCCGCACCGGCCTGTGCACCGACTATCGCCATCGCCGCATCCATGTGCCCGAATGCGTACGGCTCACGCCCAGGCTGGTCGAGGAGCTCGACTGGCTCCCCAGCACCTGCGCCTATCTGCTGCTCCACCAGGGCCAGCCGCTGCCCGACTGGCACCCGCTGATCACCGGCGACCCCGAGTCGGTGCATGCCGCCGGCATGTCGGTGCGCGGCTGGACCGTTTCCGAGACCGATGCCGGTGATCTCGAACATCATATCGTCGATCGTCGGCTCTGAGCCCAAGCTCGCGCCCTTCGAGGGCGGCGGGCGGGTGCGCGAGCTCGAGGTGAAACGCGTCGCGCAGGCGCGGCGGATGAAGCTGTGGGTCGAGCCCAGCAGCGGCGCGGTGCGTCTTACCTTGCCGCCGCGCACCTCGCTGCGGCGGGCGTTGGACTGGGTCGAAGAGCGGCGCGACTGGGTCGAGGCCGAGCTGGCCCGCCTGTCGCCGCCCGAGTTGATCGCGCCCGGCGGCCAGGTGCCGCTCGAGGGCCAGCCGCACCTGATCGACTGGCAGCCGGGCGCATCGCGCACCATCCGCCGCGAGCCCGGTCGCCTGATCCTCGGCGGGCCGATCGAGCAGGTCGAGGCCCGCCTCCTCCGCTGGCTCCGCACGCATGCGCTCGAGCTGCTGACCCGCGAGACGCTGGAGATCGCGGCGCAGGAGAATATCGCGATCCGCAAGGTCTCGGTCGGCGATCCGCGCCGCCGCTGGGGCAGCTGCGCCTCGTCGGGTGACATCCGCTACAGCTGGCGGCTGATCCTCGCCCCGCCCGACGTGCGCCGCGCCACCGTCGCGCACGAGGTCGCGCACCGGCTGCACATGGATCACAGCCCCGCCTTCCACGCCGCCGCCGCGCGCCTGTTCGGGCGAGCACCAGATGCCGAGCGTTTATGGCTCAAGCGCCATGGTGCGAGCCTCCATCGCTGGGGCAAGGGATAAGCAATATTTATCGGGCTGCTGCGGATAGCGTGTAGCCGAGCATCTCCTCTGTCGTAGCTCGCGGAATTGTGACCCGCCTTGCAGCTGGAAGACAGATTATGGAGACGAAATTTTTTCCACTTTCATTGCGCGCCGCGCTGATCACAACTGTCTGCTGTCTGTGCTTGCAGGCATGCGTTGGAAGGCCGGCGGGTTCGACATCTGCTTCAACAGCATCCAAAAGCCCTGCCAATAATCTGCCACCGCCGGTTGCGCCGGGAATCGTCCAAGATCAGTGGGGGCGTGTTTCGTCCACAGGCGACAAGAAAGAGGTTCCCTGCCCGAGCCAAGATGCGCGGACGGCGGTGATCCTGACTATCGGGCAATCCAATGCTGCCAACTATGCATCCCGTGCCTATCGCTCGCGTCATGGCAGGGCAGTCCTCAACTGGTTCGAGGGGCGTTGCTACATCGCGCGCTCTCCCCTGCTCGGCGCTGATGGACCGTGGGGCGAATATTGGACCGAGCTCGGCAACCGGCTCGTGTCAGCAGGTGCATATAATCGGGTGATCCTTATCTCTTCGGCCATTGGCGGAACGAAGGTCTCGCTTTGGCAAAAAGGAGGCACAGGAGCGGGTAACAGCAATCTCAATGCCATGCTTATGGACGTGATCGACAAGGTGCAGGCTCGTTTCACGATCACGCATGTTCTCTGGCACCAAGGGGAGAGCGACTACGATACCTCCAAGGAGGCTTACATCCAGTCCTTCCTATCGCTGGTTTCGAGCTTGCGAGATCGCGGCGTTTCGGCACCGATCTATGTATCGATAACTTCGGTCGATCCGACGAAAGACCTTCCCGTGGTTCAGGCCCAGCGCGAATTACCGGCACTTGGAAAGAACATTTATGCAGGCGTGGACACCAATGCCCTCGTGAAGCCCGAGGAGAGAAATGAGACGGGTCACTTCGGCCCTGTTGCTCAGGAAAAGGTGACTCAGGCCTGGATGGAGATCCTCGCGCCGAAGCCCGCAAAATGAAAAACCCGGGCCGGCGCGGTGCCGACCCGGGTTGTTTCAAGTCCGCTGATCGAAAGGATCAGGCGGCGAGCTTGCGCAGCACATATTGCAGGATGCCGCCGTTGAGGAAGTAATCGAGCTCGTTGACGGTATCGATGCGGCAAAGCGCCTCGAAGCTGTCGGTCGAGCCGTCGGCGCGGGTGATCTTGACGGTCACCATCTGGCGCGGGCGCAGATTGGCGACGCCCTCGATGGTGAAGGTCTCGCTGCCGTCGAGCTTGAGCGTCTTGCGATCGACGCCCTGCGGGAACTGCAGCGGCAGCACGCCCATGCCGACGAGATTCGAGCGGTGAATGCGCTCGAAGCTCTCGACGATCACGGCGCGTACGCCGAGCAGGTTGGTGCCCTTGGCCGCCCAGTCGCGCGACGAGCCGGTGCCATATTCCTTGCCCGCGACCACGACCAGCGGGGTGCCATCGGCCTTGTGCTTCATCGCGGCGTCGTAGATCGCCATCGTCTCGCCCTTGTAGGCGGTCATGCCGCCCTCGACGCCCGGCACCATCTCGTTCTTGATGCGGATGTTGGCGAAGGTGCCGCGCATCATCACTTCATGGTGGCCACGACGCGCGCCATAGCTGTTGAAGTCGGCCTTCTCGACGCCATTGGCGAGCAGGTAGCGGCCCGCGGGGCTGTCGGCCTTGATCGAGCCGGCCGGCGAGATGTGGTCGGTGGTGATCGAATCGCCGAGGATCGCGAGCGGCTTGGCGCCCACGATGTCGGCCACGCCCGCAGGCGTCATCGACATGCCGGCGAAGTAGGGCGGGTTGGCGACATAGGTCGACACGGCCGGCCAGTTATAGGTGTTCGAGCCCTCGACCTCGATCGCCTGCCAATGCTTGTCGCCCTTGTAGACGTTGGCGTAGCGGCTCGAGAACATGTCGGAATCGATGCAGGCGGCCACGGTCGCGGCGACCTCGGCGGTCGTCGGCCAAATGTCCTTGAGGTACACCGGGTTGCCGTTCTTGTCGGTGCCGATCACCTCGGTGGTGATGTCCTTGGCGGTGCTGCCGAAGATCGAATAGGCGACCACCAGCGGCGGCGAGGCGAGATAGTTGGCACGCACGTCAGGCGACACGCGGCCCTCGAAGTTGCGGTTGCCCGAGAGCACCGCACTCGCGACGAGGTCATTCTCGTTGATCGCCTTGCTGATCGCCTCGGGCAGCGGGCCCGAATTGCCGATGCAGGTGGTGCAGCCATAGCCGACGAGGTTGAAGCCGAGCGCGTCGAGATCCTCGGTGAGGCCCGCCTTGTTGAGATAGTCGGTGACGACCTGCGATCCCGGGGCGAGCGAGGTCTTGACCCAGGGCTTGCGGGTCAGGCCGAGCGCGCGCGCCTTGCGGGCGACGAGGCCGGCGGCGACCAGCACCGACGGGTTCGAGGTGTTGGTGCAGCTGGTGATCGCGGCGATCACGACGTCGCCATGGCCGATGTCGAAGCTCTCGCCGGCAACGGCGACGCGCTTGGCGGCTTCGTCGCCCTTCTTGTAGCCGTTGGCGAGCTCGGCATTGTAGCCCTTCGCCACCTCGTTCAGCAGCACGCGATCCTGCGGGCGCTTGGGGCCGGCGAGCGACGGCTGTACCGTGCCCATGTCGAGCGACAGCGTGTCGGTGAACACCGGATCGGGATCGCTGGCATTGCGCCAGAGGCCCTGCGCCTTGGCATAGGCCTCGGTGAGCGCGATCTGGTCGTCGCTGCGGCCGGTCAGGCGCATATAGGTCAGGGTCGCGTCGTCGACCGGGAAGAAGCCGCAGGTCGCGCCATATTCGGGCGCCATGTTGGCGATGGTGGCGCGATCCGCCAGCGAGAGCGCGTCGAGGCCCGGGCCATAAAATTCGACGAAGCGGCCGACCACGCCCTTGGCGCGCAGCATCTGGGTGACGGTGAGCACGAGATCGGTGGCGGTGACGCCTTCCGAGAGGGTGCCGGTGAGCTTGAAGCCCACCACTTCCGGCACCAGCATCGAGACGGGCTGGCCGAGCATCGCGGCTTCGGCCTCGATGCCGCCCACGCCCCAGCCGAGCACGCCGAGGCCATTGACCATCGTGGTGTGGCTGTCGGTGCCGACGCAGGTGTCGGGATAGGCGACGGTGGCGCCGTCGGGCGCGGTCGAGGTCCACACCGCCTGGGCGATGTTCTCGAGATTGACCTGGTGGCAGATGCCGGTGCCCGGCGGCACGACCTTGAAGCTGTCGAGGGCCTTCGAGCCCCAGCGCAGGAACTCGTAGCGCTCGCCGTTGCGCTGATATTCGAGCTCGACATTCTGGTCGAACGCCTTGGGCGACCCGAAATTGTCGACCATCACCGAGTGGTCGATCACGAGGTGAACCGGGACCAGCGGATTGATCTTCTTGGCGTCGCCGCCAAGGCCGGTGATCGCGTCGCGCATCGCGGCGAGGTCGACCACGCAGGGCACGCCGGTGAAGTCCTGCATCAGCACGCGCGCCGGGCGATACTGGATCTCGCGGTCCGAGCTCGGCTTCTTCTGCCAGTCGACGATCGCCTGCACGTCGTCGGTGCTCACGGTCACGCCGTCCTCGAAGCGGAGGAGATTTTCCAGCAGCACCTTCATCGAGAAGGGCAAGCGCGACACGTCGCCCAGCTTCTCGGCGGCCTTGGCCAGCGAGTAATAGGTGTAGCTCTTGCCGCCAACGTCAAGCGTCGAGCGGGTGTTCAGCGTATCGTGGCCGACTGCGGTCATGTCTTCTTGTTCCCTTCCCAAGAGGCGTGGCGCGGCCCGGGCGGCTACGCCGGCTCATTTCGCAGGTGCGAGAGTCGCTCGGGCTATAGCGAGCAGGGGCGTCGAGGAAAAGGCCACATAGGTCGGGTAAATGGTAACACTTTATTCGGAATTGAGACCTAGGCTTGCCCGGCAGCAGATGACGCGCTTTTCGGAGGCTCCCATCATCGGATCGACTGACATGTTCGCAAGGTTTCGCGGCTGGTACCGCGACCGGCGGCACGCCGGTGCCGCGGTCGGCCCGCGCGCCGATTCCGGGCGGCCGACCTGGCATCTGCTGGCCGAACAAGGGCATGCAACCCCTCCCATCCCGGTCGCGCGTGTACGCCGTGAAATGGCAGCCGCCGCAGAAGTCTCCTTCGCGCTGAGCGAAGAGGCCAATGCCTATGTGCGCCTGCTCGAAGCGCGGATGGCGTCGCTCGCCGAGGATCCGGAATTGCGCCACCTGCTCGGTGCGACTCGCGCCCTGATCCGCCGGATCGAGGCGGGCGAGCGCCTGTTGCGCCGGTGCGGCGACGAGATGGAGGCGCTGCGCCGATCGCCCGCCCACTTGCCCGAAATGGAGCAGGCCGCCTTGCCCTGAACGGGCTCAGCTCATCGCAAGGACGTGCGCGCGAACTTGCGGGTAAATCTGCTTTTCCCACTTGCTGCCGGCGAAAATGCCATAATGGCCGACCCCGGGCTGCAGATAATGGCGCCTGAGATGCGGGCGCAAGCTCGCGCACAGTTCGTGCGCCGCCGCCGTCTGGCCGACCGCGCAAATATCGTCGCGCTCGCCCTCGACGGTCAGCAACGCGGTGTGTCGGATCGCCGCCGGCTTGACGACCCGGCCGCAATATCGAAGCTCGCCCGACGCCAGCGCCGCGCGCTGGAAGACGAGGTCGACCGTCTCGAGATAATATTCCGCCGGCATGTCGAGCACGGCAAGATATTCGTCGTAAAAGTCGCGGATCTTGGCTGCATCACCCTCGCGCCCCTCGGCCATATGGTCATAGAGCAAACGATATTGGCCGCTGTGCCGCTCGACGTTCATCGACATGAAGGCGGTCAGCTGCAGGAAGCCGGGATAAACGCGCCGCCCGCGCCCCGCATAGCGCATCGGCACATGCGAGATCAGCGTGCGCTCGAACCAGCTCATCGGCCGGCTGGTCGCCAGCTGGTTGACCACGGTCGGCGACACGCGGGTATCAACTGGGCCGCCCATCAGCGTCATCGTCAGCGGCTGACAGGGATTCCTGTCTTCGGCCATGACCGCCACCGCGGCCAGCGCCGGGACGCAGGGCTGGCACACCGCCAGCAGGTGGCTGCGCGGCCCCAGCGTCTCGAGAAAACGAATCACATAGTCGACATAGTCTTCGAAGCCGAAGCGCCCCGCACTCAGCGGAACGTCGCGCGCATTCTTCCAGTCGGTGATGTAGACGTCATGATCGCGCAAGAGCGTCTGCACCGTGTCGCGCAAAAGCGTCGCGAAATGCCCTGACAGGGGCGCCACCACCAGCATCTTGGGCTGGGGCGTCGCAACATCGGGCTTGGCGAAGCGCAGCAGCGTGCCGAAGGGCAGGTCGGCGACCACCTCTTCGTGCACCGCCACCTCGCGATTGCCGCAGGTCACGCTCCGGATCTGGTAGTCCGGACGTTCGTGAGTGATGCGGGCATTCCCGATCAGGTCGAGCATCGCATAGACCCGGCTCGACACGCCCAGAGCATCGACCTTGGCGACGCTCTCGCTCATCGCGTCGCGCAGGCCGAGCGCCAGCCGCGCGCCAAAGCGCAGCGGCGACATCATGTCGGCCCAGGCCTGATAGCCGTGATAGAGCATCCGCGTGCGACTTTCCGTTTCGAATCCGTCGTTCGAAGCGACAGGACCATATTTTATGTTGCGACGCAACATGAACCAATGCAATCTGCGCTGCAAGCATCGAGCAGCGATGCGGCAAGATAGAGGCCTGACATGTCCGGTGCGCAACTGACACTTTCGAGCAGGAATTATTCGTCCTGGTCGCTGCGGGGCTGGCTACTGTGCCGCCTG
>JACCDQ010093008.1_pt1 | contig 22480 bp, 7 predicted proteins | sample 7446031 | NCBI WGS metagenome assembly JACCDQ01 (sample SAMN15323442, study PRJNA562643) | freshwater metagenome | isolation source: river surface water | place: USA:Blue River Watershed | collected 2017-08-17 | reverse complement strand
ATGATAACTATGATGATGATGAAAAATTATATGGTTTTACAGATGATTGGGAGGAATATTATGATTCCATTTATAATTAAAAAAAATTATAAATGTATTATATACATTTATACATTTAAACTTTATTTTTTTTTTACAAAAATTTTAAATTATATATGTTTTGATTTGATAGTTATAATCAATATCATTATTATCATTTAATGATAAATCTAATATATCATCATCAAGTCGATTATTATGTGCTTCAATAATAATAGTTAATAGTTTATACAAATTAAAATTATAATCATCGTCAATTATTATATTTGAACGGTTTGTAAATACATTTTCATATAAAACAGATGGTTCAATATTTGTATTTAATAATATCAATTCATTTTTAATATAATCATTAATTTTTTTAAATAAACGCTTTTTTAATGAAGATGGATTTGGATTATAAATTGGTTGAATGATTATTTTAGTATTACGGTATTTTTTTGGTTCAGCTTTTTTATCTTTAGTATAATTATTAATAACATTGCGTAAATGACTAATAGTTCCAGTATGTATTTTATATTCATATTTATTAAGTTTTACAAGCATGAATCTTTGAACATGTTTATCATCATCTGGTCTAACATTTCTATCTCTTAAAGCAGATGCTACAGTATTTGTCATATCATCTATAGAGGTTTGCATTTCTTCTATATTTTCATTAGCAGTTTTACCATAATTTAATAGTTTATTAATTTCTTCAGATTGTTTTAAATTTATAGATTTAATATCTTTAACTTCAATAATTAATTCATCTATTTTATTAGATTGCTCTTGAATTTTATTATCTTTAATTTTACTAAATGCTTCAGCTAATTGTTTTTCATATTTATTATAATACAAAATACATTTTTCAATAAACATATAATATTCAGCATAAATTTTAGGATCTACAGCACCATCTTTATTAGATTTTTTAGCTCGTAGAAGACAAAGCTTAAAAGCTTCAGGAGTTAGAGTATATTGCTTACGAGGTTTAGTTCCAACATTATTTACCTTTTCACTAATATTAGTGAAAAGGTAATGTTTATCGGAAATTAAATCTAAAGTTTCTAATTTTTGTTTAATTTTACCACTATCTTTAGTTTCAATATTTATAACACCATATTCAATTAATTTTTGATGTGGAACAATAAATTTACCATCATTAACTTCATCAGCTAATTCCATAAAATATTCCATAAATCTCATATCTTTATTTGGATAAAGCTTATTTTTAATTTTTTCAATAAATTCATTTAATGTTATTTTTTTGTAATTTTTAACATAGTTATCAATGATTTCAGTGAATGTTGACATTATTGTATTATTTATATCAAAATAATAAATCAAAAATAAATTATAGTATTTTATTATAATTTTACAAAAAAAATAATAAAATATATTTTTTTTTGATAAATATATAATAGTTAATATAAATTTTTAGAATAGAGAACTTTTTATTAGATTTTTATCAATATTTAGTAATATTTTAAATCATCATCAGTTTTAAAATTATATTCAGATTTAATTACTTTTATCAATTCTTTAATAAATTTAAGTCTAAAATAATCATTAATTTTATTTCTAGTATTTTTTAAACTAGCGGGAATCCACGCTAGTTTAAAATCACTTGTAGCTTCAGGAGTTTTAGAGTATATTGTTTACGATGTTTAGTTCCAGTATTATTAACCTGCTCCGCAATAATGCGCAGCAGGTAATGTTTACCAGAAATTAAATATAATATCGTAATTTTATTTAGAAACTAAACTTAAATTATTTAATACTATTTTTTTTATTTTCAACATTTCCATTTAATTTATCATATACTATTTTTAAATCTGGGAATAAGCTATTTAATGCTGTGTATTCAACATATGTTAAATTTGTTTTAATTATTTCATCTATTTTATTTGATTTAATTAAGTTGCATAATACTAATAGTTCTGGATATGTTAATTTATCTTGTAACATTTCACCCATTACAGTTAATCGAATATCAAGAGATGGTAATTTAGATGGATCAACCGATGGGTGCATTAATGTGTTAATCTCTGTTTTTAATTTTTCTACAGCTAATTTATAATATAAATTATAAATTTCTTCCATTGATGAATCACTTGTTAATAAACTAGTTTCTTTTGTCATTAAATTTTCAAATTTTGAAAATTTATATTTTTCTAAATCAGAAACTGGATTATATGTTACATTGTTATATAACATTATATATACTAACATTTTATTTAAATCTTTAATACTAGTATAATCAAATTTTTGATTTAATATAATATCTTTATATAATTTTATTCTATCATTAATTAATTTTTGTTCAGGGTTATCGTTAATTGTATTAAAAACATTTAACATATATAATGTAATTATAAAAATTATGAATATTAACACACCATAAAATATATCATAATAATTTAGCACAGCCATTTGTTATTTATATAATATTATATAAAAAAAAAGTTAATAAATATATGAATTTAATTATTATTTAAATTCATATATTTATTAATATTTATAATTTTGTTAATATTTTATATAGAATATTAACAATATACAACATTTTTAATATCAATATCAAAACTTGTAAAATATTCTTCACCAGTACCATTTGGGTCTGAATCTAATATCCAAAACCAAATAAAATTATATGTATTTGGTTTTGTATTATATGGAATTTGAAAAGTTCCAATACATGGCTTTCTAATAAATTCTCTATCATCACATGAACCATCATAAAATGATTTATTTTTAACTAAATAATTAACTAATCCAGAATCATCATTGAATTTTTTACCAATATTAACATTGTCGCGTTTTAACAGTTCTGTTTCATTATTCCAATGAATTGAATAAAATGTTTGTCTTGAAAGTTGTGCATTGTTTATTACAATTCTTGCTCTAATATCACTTGATAAATAACTATCTAATGATACATGACCATTGCTATTATAATAAAATTTAATAGTATTACCAATGCCACATTTTAACATTGGATATTCTTCAGAATATGATTTTTCGATAAAAATACTATCATCCATATTTCTACCTTGTAATTCATGAACTTGTGTATCATCAATATTAACTCTAGTATATTTTCTTGGATATCCAAATTCACCAGTTTCAACACATTCAATTTTATCAACCCATGAATGCGATTTAACAATATTTATTATATTTAATACAATAAATATTGTTACAAATATTTTACAATTATACATATTTTATTTATTATTCTTTAATATTTATTCTTTAATATTTATTCTTTAATATTTATTCTTTAATATTTATTCTTTAATATTTATTTAAAATATTTAAATCATATTTTAAATATGTAAATTAAAAATATGATTTTATTAACTATTTTAATATTTTATAAATATATGTATAAATAACAATGAAATTTGAATTAGATGTTTTTGGAATTAAAGTATTTTTTAAAAATAAAACAGAAATAAAAAAAATGAATGCTTTATTAAGAAAATATTTTGTTTATAAATATAAAGATCCTGTAACTAATTTACATTCTAAAATAAATGTGTATAATGTTATAAATAATATCGTATATTTACCTAAAAATAAATTTTTTGAATTATATGATAAAGGTATATTTGAAGGTGAATATACTGATAAATTACAAGATACAAATATTATAAATTTTAATTGTTTAGTAAAATTAAATAAAAATCAAAAATGTGTATATAATTATATAAAAAATAATAATAAAACAAATTATATTTTACATGCTGGTGCCGGTACTGGTAAAACATTTTTAGCAATGAAATTAATAACTTATTATAAAAGAAAAACATTAATAATAGTCCCTAATACATATTTATTAGAGCAGTGGCAAACTTTACTTTTAGAAAATTTTAAAGATGAATCCAGTGAAAAGTCAGAAAATATAACATTGTTTTATGGTAAAGAAAAGAATTTAACAGGAAATATTGTAATTGCTATCGTCAATAGTGTTAGTAAAAAAAATATAGTTAATGATTTTGGGTTAGTTATATTAGATGAAGTGCATATGTATAATACTAATAGTTTTAAAGTTATATATACTAAAATTAATTTTAAAAATATGATTGGATTATCTGGAACACCATTATTACGTAAAAATGGATTCGATAAAATGGCTATTGATTATATTGGAGAAATTATAAATGTTAATAATATTGAAGGTTATGTCGCTGCAGATAATAAATTTAATTCTACTGTACATTTATTATATTATAATGGTAAAGAAGAATATACTAATACAATTATAAATGAAAAAACTGGAATGATTGATACAATATCAATGATTACAAATATTATATCTGACCCAGATAGAAATAACTTGATTGTATCTCAAATTATAAAATTAACTAATTTAAAACATAATATATTTATATTTTCTGATAGACGATGTCATTTAGAAGAATTATATAATAAAATATTATTTTTACAAAAAAGTACAACTTTAGATAAAAAATTAAATATACAAATACCGGAATTAAATAAATCTATTATATTATTTGGTGGAAGTTCAAAAGATGATATAAATACAGCAAGTAATACATCAACAATTATATTTACAACGTATCAATATTCATCTACAGGTGTTAGTATTGATCGTTTAGATGCATTAATATTGGCTACACCAAGACGATCAAATATGGAACAAATTATTAATAGAATATTTAGATTAAATGAAAAATATAAACATAAACATAGATACATTATAGATATTATAGATAATGCAACCGTTTTAAAAAATCAATTACGTGAAAGAAAAAAAGCATATATTGAACGAGGTTGTATTTTTGAAAAATCAATTATATAAAATAGTTATTTAATTCGTTAAATACATATTAAAAAAAATGTTAATTTGTTATTATTCTTTATTATTTTTTATTATTCTTTATTATTCTTTATTATTCTTTATATTTTAATATTCATTAATAATATATTTGTTTATTAAAAAAGCAATATAAGAATTTATTATTATTATTATTAAATAAATATAATATGTTATATCTTTATAATAAAAATATAATGAGATGATTAACGAATTAAAACCATTAAAATTAAAAATAAAATAAAATAAACCATATATAAATGATAATAAAAATGCATTTTTATTAGATGTTTCATATGTATTGTTATAATATATTTTTTTTATTAATATTATATAATATAACAATGAACCAATTGCAATATTGAAATATTTATTAATGTTGGTGTTATAGTTATTGATATTATCAGTATTATCAGTATTATATTTGAAAAAATAATAAGTCTCAATATCTTTATTAAATATTAATGATATTATATATAAGCTTATTATTGTTGATGTAAAATTTATAAATATAAATAAAAAATAATAAATTATTTTTTTTTTAAAAATTATTATATAAACAATAGATAATAAACATTCATTATGAATTATATTTATATTGTCAACATATGTATTCAATAATATATATTTAATAATACTATATGAAACAAATATTAACATATCAATATTTGTTTTTAATAGTTGACCAATATTATTTTGTTCATTTATTTTTATAGAATTAAAAATATAATTTATATAAAATATTAAAATATTTAAAAATATATTATTAAAAAATTCAATTATAAATATTTTATAATTGATTTTATCATCATTTTTTATAATACTATAACTTTGTTCTGTTGTATCTGATGATGAAATATTATTTAGTATTGGAATATTTAAATGTGGCGTTAATGGAATATTATTTAAAACATAATTATCAGTGATGTTATCATTTATTTGTATATTTATATTATCATATTCATTTGTATTATTATACATATTTTTATTTTTAGTATTTGATTTATTGATATTATTTGAATTATTTGAATTATTTGAATTATTTGAAATAAATGATATTTTATTGTTATATTTTAGTTTAGAATCTTTAGAATATTTGGAAGATCTAGAAAAATTTGAAGATTTATAACTTGATGCTGAATTAAAAGAATCATAATCAATATCAAATCTATTATGATTGTATTTTTTTTTCATTTTTTTCGTATTTTATTTTTATTACAATTTAAATAATAAAAAATAAAATTAAATATTATATAAAATATATTTTTTTCAGAATAAAAATAAAAAATATAATAATTTATTTTTATTCTAAAGATTTTTATAAATAAATTTTTATATGAAGTATAATATAATAAAATAATGAGCGCTATTATTGGTACAGGAATTATTGAAGGTGGTGAATTGCCATATCCTAATGTTCATGATATGAATGAAGCCCATAATAAAGGTTTTAAACATGATGAAAAAACAAGAAATCATGTAACACACAGTTTACATAAATTGTTACGCGGTCATGGTGTATCTTATGCTCAAGGTTATGGTGTTGATGGTGGTTCAATTGATGGCGGATCAATCTCTGCAAGTTCTGTAATCAATGGTGGTGTTAGTGTAGCTAAAAAATTATTATCATCGTATGATAAAGAATTAAAAAATGAATCTACAAAAATTAATAAAATTATTAATGATTTAATTAACTTAAAAGCTATTGTTACTAAAATTATTAATATTAGTGATATTAAAAACGATAGAGTTGTAGAATCTATTTTAGATCAATTTACTAATGCTATTACTAAATTAGGTTCATTAATTCATACCGATGAAGATGAATTAGCTAAAAAAATTAAAGAAGCTGATAATTTATCTCATTTAATTGATTCTATTACAATTAAAAATGAACGTGATGAAGCTGCTAAATTATCATTATTAGTTAAAAATCTACATGATATTGATAAAATTAAACCAGAAGTTGAACATGCTTTAAATAGAATTAACGTTAAAGTTAATGAACTTCAACATATGAAACCAATTGATTTATTTAATAAATTAGTTAGTAATATAAATAATGTAAGTGATGAATTTGTAAATAATATTAATTCAATTTCAAATAGATTAAAAAAAGGTGAAGGTCTTGGTGAAGGTGGTAGATTAGTTGATGTTGCAGATGACAGTGCAACTGCAACAAAACATTATACTTTAAATGATTATATTACAACTATCAAAACCATGTACATTAAAATTGTTGAAAATTTTTTACATGAAATTTTTAAAGAATTTAATAATTTAACTCAAGTAATTTTTGAAATTTCAAAAATGTTAAATAAAAATATTGTATATGATAAAAATTTTGAAAAATTAATTGAATATATTAAAACATTTAATAATATCTTTGATATTTCTGGAGGATTTGATGTTTGGTTTAATATTATTGGCTTGAAGAAAACTCCAGAAGCTATTGATAACAGAGAACAATTTGTTAGTAAAATTGAATCTTTAATTCATTTAAATAATACAGCCGCTTCTTCACAAAACGATAAAACTATGTTTAATTCCATTGATGTTATTTTAAAAAATATTTTAGCTGTTATTGGAAATTATTCAAAAGTTATTGAATTAACTAATGAAAAAATGCAAAATTTAAGTTTACAATCTGTAAAAGAATTAAACAAATATGGTAAAGGTGATGACGATGATAATGATGATGAAATTGCTGCAGAATTGTATGCTGAAGCTACTGGTTCTGGTATTATTGGTGGTGTTGAAGGTGGTATTTCTAATTTGGAATTAGACTTAGTAGATTTATCTAATAATTTATTTATTGAAAATAAATCTAAAAATATTGTAAAACATTTAGATTCTATTTCATTATTTAGTAATGTTGTTAATATTCAACAAAATTTAAAATACGTTTCAGAAGATATTAAAAAATACGCTAAAGATTATGATAATTTATTAGGTGAAACTATGGGATTTAAAATATCTGAAACATTAAAATACCAAAATGCTGTATTGAATAGTATAGATGATACTGTAAATGGTATTGGTAAATTATTAAATAAATATAATCAAAAACAAATGGATGTAGCTAATAGACCAGCTGGTCTTCCTGAAAATATAACACCTAGATCTGCTATGAACTATCAAAGTGTTGATAAAGCTATTTTAATTAAACTTTGTAAATGGCAATGTGAAGCAAAACTTGAATTTTATAAAGTTTTAGAATGTATCGATTTATTTTTATTAAATTTTACAATTAGTTTAGATGCCAATATTAAAGATATTGAAAATTTATCTGATTTATTACAAAATGTAAAACTTAATAAAGAATGGATTAATGAAAATATGATTGATAGTATTATTCAAGATTGTTGCGATTCATATATAAAACATGAATATACATCAATAACAAAAGATAGAGATGTTATTAATTATGTCGATTTTTTACCAAAATTATATAAAAATAATGAAATTATTCAAAAAATTAAACAAGTTGATAAAATATTACATACAGTAACACCATTAAAAAATATCATTTCTTTATTTTCATACATGAATAATATGTCAACATATAAATTAGCTTGTTCACCAAAAGATATTTATAAATATTTAAAAAAATATATTTGTGCATCTAATTTTATTTGTGGATTCAATCATCGAGATTTTATCAAATATATTGAAGGGAGAGATGATAAATTATTAAATGATTTAAACCCAGAAGATATTATTACATCATTTTATGTTAAACAACAACAACCTGAAATGGATTTAAATGATTTAAATAAAAAAGAAGTATCTAACTTAGTTGAAATTATTAATGATAAGACTAGTATTTTAAAATATAAATATCAAGTTACAATGGTAAAACAAAATGAAAGAGAAACTCCAGAATTATTAAAAGTTAGATATGCATCTAATTTTTTGAGAAAAATAATGTGTATTACACCACAATTAGATGTATTTAAAGATGATGATATATATTTATCATTATTATTACGTTCACTAGTAAGTAAAATAGTTACTTCTATTGATGTATACAAATCATTTAAAGATCCACAAAAAAATTCAGTAATGCTTAAAAAATCATCTCGTTTAATTTTAGGTGGTTCAAATTTAACAGTTAATGATGAAATCGTTGAATTATATGTAAGAGTTCCATTACTTATTGAATATTATAAAATGTTATTTGATGATGGTAATGATGTTTACAAAAATGGTAATGTTGATCAAACTGAAAAATTAAAAGAAACTATTGCATATGTACCTGATTTAACAGGTATATGGTCTGGTCTTTTTGCAATTATTTTTGATAATCAAAATAATAATAATGTTGGATTTTATAGCGAATCTGCAGCACAACAAATTATTGCAGAAATTAATAAAATTTATGCAAATTATAAATCAAATGGTTCTAATAGTATTAAAGAATTTATCATGGGTTTAGTTTATGAAGTAAATAGACGATATGGTATTATTAAAAAAGGTGATATTGAAAGCTATTATAATACAATTAAAAATTTCAATGTTGATAATTATGGTAATAATAATTTAGATAGATTAAAAAATACATATTTAAATAGTGATAATCCTATTGATGCAGATATTTTAGATGATACATCATCCAACTCTAAATTACCTTCTGATAAATTTGTAAAAAATGATAATTTAAGAATAAATGTTTTTACAAAAGATAAAAAGAATTTAATAAATGATATTCCAGTAATTCGTGAATTACGTGAAAAAATATTTAAAAATTTTACAAATATTAACGAAATTATTGATAATGGTAGTGTACATACATTTAAAAATTACATTAATATTTATAAAAAAGATGTTAAAAGTGAAACTGACCAAAATAAAAAAATATCTATTGTTGTTAATGCCATTAAAAATTTAGATCAAACTAAATCTTCAAATTCATTAGTTGATATTATGTTTTATGAATTCGTTGTAAATCCATATTTATTATTAAATGATTTATATAAATATTATAATTCATTATTATTTAGTATAAAAGGTGAATTAAGCATTAATAATGTTCAAAAAATCAATATTAGTGAAGTTAATACTAGATTATCTGAAAATCCAGATTTAGTTATTGCATTAATAGAATTATTACAAATAAATAATTCTGATTTAGTATCATTAAAATATGATAATTATAAATCTTTATTCTTAGATTGGAAACAATTAGAAAATGTTGTAAATTCTTTAATTACTCAAATTAAATCTAATATTTTAAAATTTAGAACTATTATACCGAATTCTAAAATGGAATTTATTTATAAATTATCTAACATTGCTGATGGTGCTGTAATGAGATATAGTATTAACGAATTAGAACAAAGATTCTTAAATCATATTATTAGATCCCAATTTAAAACGGAAGAAAAAGCATTAAAAGAAAGTACTTTAACTTTTAAAATTTTAAATGAATTATTAGAATTTATTTTAAATAATTCTAAAAAATTACCAAATAGTATAATTTACAAAATAATTATGTTTAGTAATGAAGGATTTGTTCCAATAAGTTCAAAAACAGTATCAAGTGATTTATTAGATGATTTATTTAATAAAAATTACAATTCAAAAGATAAAACTTGGAGTTATACTAATAATATCATTCTTAATGCCAATTTTATTAATGAAATTAATATTACTAAAAAAATGAATGATGGTACAAGATATTTATTACTAGAAAAATTAAATGGAAATATGCAAAGCAATCCAAGATCTATTTTAGAAAATTTTAATATTACATTATATAAATATTTAAATGATTTTTATGATTCACCTGTTAAAAAATTCTATAATAAACTATTAGATAATTTCTATAATAATGTATCATTGCAAAAAACTAGAGGGTTTTACAGTATTTTTACACCTACACCACCATCTGGTATTGGAAGATTTGATGGTGATAATATTAATTTTAATAATGGAACACCAGTTGATATTCCAGCTACGTTTAATGGTATGAATGGTATTTATGGAAATGTTAACAATAAAAATATGGTAATATCAGATATTAATATTAAATTAATTTATATGTTATATAATAGAGTTTTAAAAAGTAGCACATCAGAAGTAAAAGAATATTTAAATGTTGATAAAAATACAATCCCAATATATATGATAAATAAATTTAAAGTTCTTTTACCAAAATATAAACAAATATTTAAAAATATTATAGAAAAATGCTTATTTTATAAAAATTTAATTTACAATATGGATATTACAAATCAAAATAATAATAATAATCAAATTGATAGATTTGCAAACTATGTATCAAATAATATATTTAATAGTGTTGAAAGATCTGTACAAGATAATAAAAATTCTTTTAATATGACACCTATTGCAAATGCATCCGAGAATAAACAAGTATTACAATCTACATTAAGTGATATCATTGAATCTTGTGAATATATTCTTAAAGATATTAACATTGTTTTAGATGAATTTGTTGATCAATCTATCCCATTATATTTAGAATTAAAAGCTGATGGTATTAAACAATATAAACAACACAATAATAATGAATTACCTTTTATGCCAGCTTCGTTAGCATTGAGTTATGCATTAAATAATGATATGAATAATCATAGTGATATGAAATATTATTATGGTTTAAGATCTATTGTTAATGTTGATTATAAAAATATTAACTCATTAGTAAATATGCCATATGTTGAATCATTGATTAAATTTTATACATCTTATACTGATGAAAATAATAAAATAGATATTAACCATGGGTTATCATTAATTAAAAATGTTATGTTTATTACAAAATCGTTATATGATATAAAATTAAAGACAAATACAACTTTTTATAATTTAAAAAATGATTCTCGAGTTCCTGCCAAACAATTAGAAGATGGTAACCAATTTAAAAAATTAGTTGGTTATATCTTAATGTCATCATTTAAATTATTAAATTCAGTATCATTTAATAATATGGATATTAATTCATTTGTTGAAAACGATTCTTCTGATATGAATATTAATAGATATATTGAAAAAATGTCAACAAAAGTTCAAAATGATCCAACCGATGTACGATATGACCAAAATAATAATATTGTAAATACAGTAGCTCGACGTAATAATTCTATTATTATTAATATAATTGATTTAAATATTGTACCTATTAATGTACATGCTATGTTACGTGAAATTCCATTAATTAATATTTATAATTATGCATTTACATATGATGATATTATTAGAAATTCTGTTGATTTAGATAATATTAAATCAGATTCTAATCCAAAAAATACAATTAATAAATTAAAAAAATTATTATATAATGAAACTTCGATATATAATTTAGTAACATTAAGAGGTAAACTTAGTAATATTGAAATTAATAATAAAGATATTATAAATAATATCTTTAGTTATAAATTAAAATTCAATTCTAAAAAAATTGGCAATGATGGAAATACTCAAAATTTTGAAAATGTTGAAATGACAATACCACCATTTTTCAATATGTTAGAAAAATCTAAAACTTCTACTAAAATTATAGATGCTCCCGATAATTATTATAACATAAATGTTGATGTTGATAAAAGTAGATATAGTTTGGTAAAAAATTTAAATTTAATTCAAAAACGTCTTGTTGTTGTATCTTCTGATGGTACTACAATAAAAAATAATATTAATACTATATTAGACACACCAGTATTAAATACATTAATGTTTGGTGCTAATAGTCAACGTATTATTAGTTTAATGTTAAATGAAACTAAGAATGTTGATAATAAAATTACAAATGTATTAAATGGTGTAGATATTTTAACAAATTCATTTGCTTAAGTAAAAAATAATAAATAAAAAAAAATAATAAAATAAATAAAATAAAAAAAATAATAAAAAATAACAAATTTTTTTTTATTGTTCATATAATATAATACTAAAATAAAAAAAAATAATAAAAAATAATAGAATATTTTTTTTATTATTTTATTTTTATACAAATTATACAAATTATATAATTTGTATAATATAAAAAATGGTTGTATTAAGAAATATTAACGGTACAAACTCTACATCATTAACTCGTGGTGAAATCGTATATGATACTATATCGTCTCAAATTATTTATAGTACAAACGGTATCAATAAAAAAGTTTTAATGAGTAGTTCTTTAACTGGACCTATTGGTATTAATACTACAAATGAAAATGCACAATTAGAAATCAATGCTACAGATGGTAAACAATTACGATTAACATATAATGATGATGATGGTAATGCTCTTTATTATGCAGACTTAAATGTTAATAGTTCAGGTGATTTATCTATTAATGCATCTGGTGGTGATATTATACTTGATAGTAGTAATAATGTTAATGTAGCTTCATATGATGGTTCTACTAAAGGTTTGCAATTTGCTGGCGTTTTAATTACAAGTAGTGCTGCAGAAATTAATACATTACATGGTGTTACAGCTGGGACTGTTTCAGCATCAAAAGCTTTAGTTGTTGATGCTGATTCATCTTTAACTGGACTAAATCAATTAAGTGTTACTAATATTACATTAGGTGGTACAGCGATCACATCATCAGCTAGTGAAATTAATTATTTACATGGATTAACACCAGGAACTGCATTAGCAAGTCATGCTTTAGTAACTGATTCAAATAATAGTATTAGTGGTTTAAATGTTGTTTCAGCATCATCTATTGTTGGTACTATTTCAACAAATGCACAACCTAATATTACATCTGTTGGTACATTATCTAACTTAACTGTAGGAACTAATGTTGCACCTGGTGTATTTACATTAAATGGCACTGCTTTAACAGCTACAGCAGCTGAATTAAACGAATTAGCTGGACTTACACCAGGTACTGTAACTGCATCTAAAGCAGTTGTTGTTGATGAAAATAAAAATATAAGTTCATTTAATAGTTTAACTGCTGTTACTTTAAATGCAACCGATATTTATGGTGAATTGAAAACTGCAGATCAACCTTACATCACATCTGTCGGTACATTAGATAGTTTATCTTTAAATGGTAATGTTGATGGTGCTATTGATGGTGCTACTACTATTGAAGCAACTGTATCTATTACAACACCATCATTAGTATTAGGATCTACAGCTGTAACAGCAACTGCAGAAACATTAAATATTTTAGGAGGTTATACTGGTACAACTAATCAATTAAACACATTATCAGGTGTAACTCCAGGAACTGTAGCTGCAAGTTCTGCTGTTGTAGTTGATGCCAATAAAGATATTAGTTCTTTTAGAAATTTAACTGCAACTAATGTAACTGGTACTTTACAAACTGCTGCTCAACCAAATGTAACTTCTGTAGGTACTTTAACTCATTTAGACATTGATGGTACAACTGCATCAACTTCACCAACAACTGGTATTTTTAAATTAGCTGGTGGTATTGGTATTAGTAATACAACTGATGCATCTGGTTCAACTAATGGTGGTTCGTTTACAACTGCTGGTGGTATGGCTGTTGCAAAATCTGCATATATTGGTCAAAATTTAAATGTCGGTGGTAATTTATTTGTTGGTGGTGAAGTAACTACAATCAATTCTTCTGATGTTGAAATCAAAGATAATACATTATTATTAAATTCTGGCCCAACTGGAGCTGGTTTTGATAGTGGTTTATTAATTGGAAGATATCAAGTTGATAGTGATAGCGGTGCTGGTGATGTTGTAAGCGATGATGCACAAGTTTCATTTTCTCTAGATACTGCTACATCTAATACAATTATTTTACCAAATACAGCTGATTCAAATGATGGTTATTATGATTCTTGGTGGATTAAAATAACATCTGGTGAAGCAACCGGTGAAGTCCGTAAAATTAATTCTTATGTTGGTAGTACATTTACCGCAACATTAGAATCTGCATTTACAACAACACCAGCAACTGGTGATACGGTTGAACTATTTTCTAATTTATATGCTACAATTATGTGGCAATCTTCAAATAAACGATTTGTAACAGCTTATTCAAATGAGAATTTTTTACAAACTTCTTTAGATGTACTAGATTATGCTGATTTTGCAACTGATAAATTAACAGTATTAAATTCTACAAGTTCAACTTCTAATAGTACTGGTGCTTTATTAGTTGCTGGTGGTATTGGTATTAGTAAAACAACTGATGCAATTTCTGCAACTAATGGTGGTACATTTACTACAGCTGGTGGTGCTGCAATTGCTAAATCATTGTATGTTGGAAATAATGTACATGTTACTGGAGATTTAGATGCGACTAACTTAACTGGTACTTTACAAACTGCAGCTCAACCAAATATAACTTCTGTAGGCACATTAGATAGTTTAAGCATTGGTTCAGGATCTGGTGTATTAACCTTAAACGGAACTGCATTAACTGCTAATGCTACTGAATTAAATTATTTAGATGGATCTACACCAGGTACTGCTACAGCTGGAAATGCATTAGTTACTGATACTAATAATAGTATTGCTGGTTTAACTAGTTTGAGTGTAAGTTCGTTAACTATCAATGGTTCTGCTTTCGATCCAGCATCTTCTTTACCAACTATCACAGGTGTAACTCCAGGTGTTGTAACTGCATCTAAAGCTGTTATTGTTGATGAAAATAAAGATATTGCATCATTTAGAAATTTAACATCTGAATATTTACATGCATCACATGAATCTACTGGTGCTTCTGATATTAATTATTTATTAGATTTATCTACAACTTATAGTAATACAACGTCTGCTGGTATTGGTTGTGGTATTAATATGAAAGCACCAAACAGTTCTAATTCTAGTGTAAATATTGGTACAATTGAATCTAGTATGCAAAATTTAACTTCTGGTAGTGAAACATCTCGATTAAATTTTAAAACATATAGTAATGGTTCAGTATTAACTGCTTTAGCTGTTACAGAAAGTGGTAATGTAAATTTACGTTCTAATACAAATACAGCTTTAAATATTGAATTATATACTGGTGCCGGTAATACTATTAGTACCGCATCTGTATCAAATAGTATTGATATTATGTTAAACGGTCCAAATACAGCTGGTGATTCAATGATGGAATGGGGACGTGTTGGAGCATTTTATTCATCTAGTACATTAAAAGGATTAAAAATGTATGGTAATAATGATGGTTCAGAATCATTACTTGCAACTCTTTTACCAACATCAAATGGTGGTAATTTATCTAGTTTAAATAATGTAACTGCAGCTGGTACTGCAACTGTTGGTGATATTGTATCAACTGGTACTATAACACCTTTATTTACAACTTGGACTCCACAAACTTCAATTACTGCTAGAACATGGGTTGCATCTGCATATTCACCATCTTTAAATATTTATGTATCAATGCAAGGTTATACCGCATCAGCTAATTTTGCATCTTCCACAGATGGTTTAACATGGACTAATAGAAGTTCATCTGGTAATAAAGTATGGAATGAAGTAATTTGGGTAGAAGATGCTAAAATGTTCGTAGCTGTGTCTGATGCATCTGGTGGTACAACTAATGCATTCGCATATTCATCAAACGGTACTACATGGACAGGTGTAGCAGCCCCAGCAACTTTAAATTTTACAAATATTACATATATCAAAGAAAAAGGTATGTATGTTGTATATAAAAAAGCAGGATCTAATAGTCAAAATTGGTACACATTTTCATTTACCAACCCAACATGGATTAGTTTTAATGGTACATTTGGAAGTATATATGCACCATTAACTTATTCATTATTATATAATCGTTATTATTTAATTCAATCTTCAGATGGAAGTAATAATGGTTTAGATGGTTGTCTTATTGAATATAACCCATCAACTGTACTTGGTTTAACTAGTGCATCATGGCCATTATCAAGTTTTTTAAATATTTCAAATGGTGTTCAAAAATATGGTTCAATTGTAGAAGCGTATGAAATTGGTGTTTTAGTATCTGTTTCAAACAATAGTTCATCAACAAATAATATTATTATTTATTCCACTGATGGATCAGCTTGGAATAATGCTAATGCTCCTGTTGCAGCAAGTTGGTTTAAAACTATTTGGGCTTCAGAAATTGGTATGTTTATTTCTGTATCCAGCGATTCAACACCAGCTATGATGATTTCATCTAATGGTAGTACTTGGACATCTGTAACATTAGATTCTAATATGACTGCTATTTCTGATATGAAATGGATACCTGAAATTTCTACATTATTATTAACATCTAATGTTAGTGGTTCATCATATGCTATTACTAGAACATCATTAGTTGGTAATACATTAATTAAATATGGTAAAAGTCAATCAAATCCAACTTATTATTCTAGTGTAGCACAAAATGCAATGTTAACTACAACTATGAATGCTAATAGTTCAATTTCATGGGTTTCTAATTTAACAAATAGTACTAAAAAATATGAAATTATACGTGCATCAGCAACTGGTTTATCTGTTAATTCTTCACAATCTCCAGTTGCTGGTTTAGATGTTTCTGCAAATTTATTAAAAAATAATAATAAAGTATTAAGATTAAAACCATCAGCTGGTAGTTATGCTTATGATTATACTTTTGATAATTCTGGTAATTTATCTACATCATTTTCAACTTCTACAACTGCACAATTAACTATGAATCATAGTTTAAATATAACAGCTAATGTAGGTTCATCATCTCCATCAACAGGTGCTCTTATAGTAAGTGGTGGTGCTGGTATTAATGGAAATTTAAATGTTGGTAGTGATGCACTTATTACTGGTAATATAGTTATAAGTGCAGCTGCATCAATAGATTTAACAACCGGTGATTATTGGGCATATGTAGGTGATTATAATTCAGCTACAAGTTCTGCATATGGATCATCTCCAGGTATAAATATTCGACAATGTGTTTGGGTTCCAGTATTAAAAATGTTTATTGCAACTACTTTTACTAGTAATATAGTATATTCTACTAATGGTTTAAATTGGACATCTTCATCTGTACCATCTAGTAGATCATGGGAAGGCATTGCATATAGTGGTAGTTTAGGTTTATTAGTTGCTGTTGCAGCTGATAGTGGTTCTAACACTGGTCAAGTTATGACATCTACAAATGGTATAACTTGGACATCACGTAATAGCCCAGCATCTAATAATGGTGGAAATTGGACAAGTGTTACTTGGTCTCCAAAGTTAAATTTATTCGTTGCATGTTCATCAGCTGGTGTTTCTAGAAATTATGGTTTAATGTCTTCACCAGATGGTATTAATTGGACTATGATTAGCCATCCAACAACTAATTCTGCACAAACTCTTACAAATTTTTATAAAATTATGTGGAATAGTAATTTAAATCATTTTATAGCATCTGGATTTAATGAATTTATTGTATCTACTGATGCTGTAAATTGGACAATTTACACACCAAATCAAACTATGCAAATGATTTCAACTTTTGATTATTCACCATCTTTAGGTTATGTTGCCGGTTGTATGTTTGATAGTAATATTGCAGTATCTACAAATGGTACAACTTGGACAAAAACAGCATTTGCATTTAATGTTGGATGTGTTAAATGGGTACCTCAACAACAAATGTTTTTAATTTTCCCACAAACTGGAAATAATACAAGATATAGTACTGATGCTGTAAATTGGTCAAATGTTGGATATGGTAGTAATGGTGGTGGTGTATATTGTTGTGAATATTCACCATATTTAGATATGTTAGTTGCTTTAAAATCTAATGCTGCAACAGCAAACCAAAATATTATCTTTTCTAAAACTATTTCTAAAAATAATTATGGTTTTGGTACAACATATTCATTAAATCGTAGTAATTTTTATAATATTAATACAAATTCACATATTAATTATAATTCTGGGTATAATGCAGGTCATCGATTCTTTAATGCAAGTACTAGATCTGGAACAGCTAATAATATGTTAGCAGCTATTTTACCAGTTTATAGTAATACAACTGGTTTATACACAACTGGTGGTTTAGCTATTGGTGTTGAAACACCATCGAGTATGGTTGATTTACAACCACTTTCTAATGGTGAAGTAATCCGTTTACGTGCTGCAGGTATAGCTAATGGTACATCTAATTATACATCTTTAGGTGTTGATTCTAATTATGGTTTAACTATTGGTAGTACAGCTTCAACTGATGCAACATCATCAACTAATGGTGGTACTTTAACTGTAACTGGTGGCGCAGCAATTTCTAAATCATTATATGTTGGAAATAATATTAATGTAACTGGTGATTTAACAGTAACTAACATTACTGCAACAGATTTAACTGGTACATTACAAACTGCAGCTCAACCAAATGTAACTTCTGTAGGTACATTAAGTAATTTAAGCATTGGTTCTGGTTCTGGTGTATTAACTTTAAATGGAACTGCATTAACTGCAGATGCTACAGAATTAAATTATTTAAATGGTTCTACACCAGGTACTGCTACAGCTGGTAATGCATTAGTTACTGATTCAAATAATACATTATCTGGATTAACTGGATTAAGTGTAACAAATTTAACTATTAATGGTTCAGTATTCGATCCAGCATCATCTTTACCAACTATTACTGGTGTAACTCCAGGTACTGTAACCGCATCTAAAGCTGTTATTGTTGATGAAAATAAAGATATTAGCACATTTAGAAATTTAACTGCTGAAAATTTAACAGCAACTACTGGTATTACTGGTACTTTACAAACTGCAGCTCAAACTAATATTACTTCTGTAGGTACTTTAGATAATTTAAGTATTGGTACAACTACTGGTGTTCTTACATTAAACGGTACTGCATTAACTGCTACAGCCGCTGAATTAAACCAAATTCACAGTGTAACACCAGGAACTGTAGCTGCAAGTTCTGCAGTTGTTGTAGATGCTAATAAAGATATTAGTTCATTTAGAAACTTAACTGCTGAAACTGTAAATGCTACTGATGTAAATACTACAAATGTAACTGCAACTGATGTAACTGGTACTTTACAAACTGCAGCTCAACCAAATGTAACTTCAGTTGGTACTTTAGATAATTTAAGTATTGGTTCTGGTTCTGGTGTTCTTACATTAAATGGAGCTGCTTTAACTTCAACATCTGGTGAATTAAATAAATTACATGGAGTAACTCCAGGAACTGTATTAGAAAGTTCTGCTGTTGTTGTAGATGCTAATAAAGATATTAGTTCATTTAGAAACTTAACTGCAACTAATGTAATTGCTACTGATGTAACTGGTACTTTACAAACTGCAGCTCAACCAAATGTAACTTCTGTAGGTACTTTAGATAATTTAAGTGTTGGTACAACTTCTGGTGTAATTACATTAAATGGCACTGCATTAACTGCTACAGCTGCCGAATTAAACCAAATTCATAGTGTAACACCAGGAACTGTAGCTGCAAGTTCTGCAGTTGTAGTTGATGCTAATAAAGATATTAGTTCATTTAGAAACTTAACTGCAACTAATTTAACTGGTACTTTACAAACTGTAGCTCAACCAAATGTAACTTCTGTAGGTACTTTAGATAATTTAAGTGTTGGTTCTGGATCTGGTGTTGTAACTATAAACGGTACTGCATTAACTGCTACAGCTGCCGAATTAAACCAAATTCACAGTGTAACACCAGGAACTGTAGCTGCAAGTTCTGCTGTTGTTGTAGATGCTAATAAAGATATTAGTTCATTTAGAAACTTAACTGCAACTAATGTAATTGCTACTGATGTAACTGGTACTTTACAAACTGCAGCTCAACCAAATGTAACATCTTTAGGATCTTTAACTGGTTTAGATATTAGTGGAACTACAGCTTCTACATCTCCAACAACTGGTATTTTAACCTTAGCTGGTGGTATTGGTATTAGTAAAACAACAAATGCTACTGGTATTAATAATGGTGGTTCTTTTACAACTGCCGGTGGTGCTGCAATTGCTAAATCTTTATATGTCGGTCAAGATGTTACTGTTGCTGGTAATTTTACAGTAAATGGTACTTCTACTATTATTAATTCAACAGATGTAGAAATTAAAGATAATACATTATTATTGAATTCTGGACCAACTGGAGCAGGTTATGATGGTGGTTTATTAATTGAAAGATATCAAACTGATAATACAGCTGGTACTGGTGAAGTTGTAACTGATACACCACAAGAATCATATACATTAGATAACGCTACTACCACTACAATCACTCTACCAACAGGTGCAAATGTTGAACCAAATTTTTATAATAATTGGTGGGTAAAAGTAACATCTGGTGATGCCGTAGATAATGTACGCCAAATCGTATCATACGATGAAACTACATTAACTGCAACTGTAGATAATGCATTTACAACTTCACCAATGCCAACTGATACTATTGAATTATATGCAAATCACTATGCAACATTAATTTGGCAATCTGCAAATAAACGATTCGTAACTGCATTTGCATCTAATAATTTCCCATCTGCACATTTAGATGTATTAGATTATGCTGATTTTGCAACTGATAATTTAGCAGTAATGAGTACTGCTAGTTCAACTTCTAATAGCACCGGCGCTTTATTAGTTGCTGGTGGTATTGGTATTAGTAAAACAACTGATGCAACTTCTGCAACTAATGGTGGTACATTTACTACAGCTGGTGGTGCTGCAATTGCTAAATCATTGTATGTTGGAAATAATGTACATGTTACTGGAGATTTAGATGCAACTAACTTAACTGGTACTTTACAAACTGCAGCTCAACCAAATGTAACTTCTGTTGGAACATTAAGCAATTTAAGCATTGGTTCAGGATCTGGTGTATTAACCTTAAACGGAACTGCATTAACTGCTAATGCTACTGAATTAAATTATTTAGATGGATCTACACCTGGAACTGCTACAGCTGGAAATGCATTAGTTACTGATACCAATAATACATTATCCGGTTTAACTGGATTAAGTGTAACTAATTTAACAATTAATGGATCTCCATTCGATCCAGCATCATCTTTACCAACAATTACTGGTGTAACACCAGGTACTGTAACTGCATCTAAAGCTGTTATTGTTGATGAAAATAAAGATATTAGTACATTTAGAAATTTAACTGCTGAAAACTTAACAGCAACTACTGGCATTACTGGTTCTTTAACAACTGCATCGCAAACTGCAATTACAACTGTTGGCACTTTAACTAATTTAAGTATTGGTTCAGGTTCTGGTGTATTAACATTAAATGGAACTGCATTAACTTCTACTGCTACTGAATTAAATTATTTACATGGTGTAACTCCAGGAACTGCAGCTGCAAGTATTGGATTAGTTACAGATTCAAATAATAGTTTAGTTGGATTAAATGGTTTAACTTTAACAAGTTTAACTATTGGATCAACTTTATTAACTGCTACAGCCGCTGAATTAAACCAAATTCACAATGTAACCCCAGGAACTGTAGCTGCAAGTTCTGCAGTTGTTGTAGATTCTAATAAAGATATTAGTTCATTTAGAAACTTAACTGCAACTAATTTAACTGGTACTTTACAAACTGTAGCTCAACCAAATGTAACTTCTGTAGGTACTTTAGATAATTTAAGTATTGGTTCTGGTTCTGGTGTATTAACCTTGAACGGTACTGCATTAACTGCTACAGCTGCCGAATT
>JACCDQ010250236.1_pt1 | contig 22492 bp, 16 predicted proteins | sample 7446031 | NCBI WGS metagenome assembly JACCDQ01 (sample SAMN15323442, study PRJNA562643) | freshwater metagenome | isolation source: river surface water | place: USA:Blue River Watershed | collected 2017-08-17 | reverse complement strand
TCGGCAACGGTCAGTCCCGCTGCCGCAGCGGCCAATACCTGTGCCCGGCTGCTGCGTGTCACCTTGCTCGCGTTGTTCAGACTCTCCAGCGACCGGGCAGCATCGATCACTGGGTTCGACAGGGTGATTGACAAGCCGCTCTGGCTGAATGAGGACGCTTGCTTCGAATCGGAGGTATCGGTACCGCCAGCGATGTCGACATTGGTGGCGGTAATGGCCACCGAGCCTGTCGGTGCGACGACCTTGCTTGCCTGCTGGCGGTAACTGTCGCCGGCGTCAATGCTGACATCGCCTGCCAGCGTGCCGACCTGGCTGCCGCGTTGGCGGGTGCTGCGCAACTCGCTGGTGTTTTGCTGTCGCTGGCTGCCTATGCCGATCGACAGGCCAGGGCCGGAGAACAGGCCTGAACGGGTGTCGCGGCTGAAGGACTCGCTGAGGGTAGATTCCGTGACGGCCGTTATCGATACATCGCGTCCCGCCTGCAAGCGGGTGGCCAGGTCGCTCGTCACGTCGCCGCCAGCGATACTCAGGTCCTGCCCCGCATGCATGTCAACGGTATTGCCACTGATCGTGCTGGCCACTGCATTCTTTTGCTGGAAGCCTGTTCGCCGCGTGCTGGTGCCGGAGCTAAACAAGCCATGGTCGCGAAACTCGGTGCTTTGCCCGAAGGATGCGCTGGATTCGCCGGCGGTGATGGCGATATCGCGTTCTGCTGACAGGGTGACGGCAGCGCGCTTCGAATCGAGGCTGGCGGCGCGCGTGGCCAAGTCCCGACCGGCGGCCATGAGGAGAGAGCCCTTTGCTTGTATGTCGGTACCGACCTCGGTGCTTTGGGCTTCGCTCATGGCGTTGGCTGAACGACGGGCGCCAGCGCTCAAGGTCGAACGGGTGGCAATGGTATCCAGCGTCAGGTCACGGCCAGCGATCGCGGCAGTATTGCCGTTACCGTGATTCATGAGTTGTGCGCCATCGATCGCGATGTCACGTCCGGCCAGCATCTGAAGGTTTCCGCTGTCGGCTACATGCAGATTTGCCACGCGGTCGATGTTGGTGCGAGCGGCCTGTCCGGTGGCTCGCGAGGTTTCGCTCTGGCGAGTACTGTTGCGCGTGCTGCTGGCGATCCGGATGTCGCGTCCGGCCCATAGCTGTTGCTGATGCCGAGTGCTGACTTCGCCACCGAGGATGTTGATGTCATCGGTGGCAATGAGCAGTGCACTATCGCCTCTCAGGGTGCCGCTGTTGCTGATCGTGCGCGCTTGCAGCTGCAAGCCGTCAGTGCCATTGATGGTGCCCGCATTGTCGATGGCCTCGGCGACCGACAGCGCCACCCGCTGCCCGGAAATCAGTGTGCCGCTGCCGTCAAGGTCGCCAGCACGAGGCAGCAGATAAACCCGTGGCACCAGCACGCGCACCGTTTGTGCCGGCTGGCCATCACGTGCCGGCACAGCGATGTCCTGCTCGACCAGCCAGACGATATCCGCAGTGAGTTTCGCCATCTGGCCGGCCGTCAGCGCGATGCCAGGTTGCAGCTGCAATGCAGCTGCCTGGTGCACGCCGCTGGCCATCAGCGCTGCGTACTGCGCTTCGTTATTGTCCTGGCCTGGCAGGAAGCGACGCCCGGTCAGCTGCGCAATCTGTTCGCGAATCATGCGCTGCTCGATGTAACCGTCGCCGATGCGCTTCTGCAGACGTTCCGGGTCGTAGGCCAGCTGCGCCAGCATTGCGTCCGAGTTCAGCCATTGCCGATATTGCGTAAAGCGTGGATCGGTGACGAACAGTGGGCCGGAGGTCAGATTCAGTTTGTACAGGCTGCTGCCATCGGCAGCGACGCGGCTGGCTGCCACATCGAAGGCCGCGGCCGGCAGCTTGCCCGCCTGCTCGCCGGCAGTCACGGTCACGGGTAAGCGCTGGGTCGTAAGCTGGTCTGCAGGTTCGTAAGGCAGCTTCGGGCCCCAATCGCGCGTGTGGTAGTTGCGCAGCCATCCGCGATAGTTCGAGCGCGAGACCTGGCTGGTGCCAGATTCATGCACGCGATAGGTACCTTCGACGTCGATGTTGCGCAGATTCTGCAGGTCGCCTGTGAGATTGCCGCCGGCAAGGATCTGGCTGCGGTCATTGACCAGCGCATCGCCCGCCAGCGCCATGTCGCTGCCGGCAATGATGCGGCCGGGCTTGCTGCGGACGACGCGACTTTCGAATTCAGAATGATCGACGGCGTATTGTGTCCAGCTGCGAATGTTGACGTTGCCATAGCCTGCGTTGTAGGTGTTGATCGCATCGTTCAATGCTTCGCGCCGCTGCGAGGTGGTGGCCGTCCAGCTATCGTAGGCACTTACCTGAGAATCGTGCAGATCCTTGCTCAGCTGGTAGTCGGCCATCGCGGCGTCGTACTTCGCATGGGCGTCAATCCAGACGAGCTTGTCTGCGTCACTGGCGTTAGGGTCATACGGCGGCGGCTTCGCAATATCGGGCAACTGGGGCGCCGGGCCGGGTAAGGGCGGCGGCAAGTCAGGCGGCGTCAGCTTGAAATACGCCCAGGCCGGATCATCACGCAGGTAAGCGCTGCCCGGCGTTGGCGTGCATGTCTCGGTGCCGCCTTCCTCCGTGCAATCGATGCCATCGACATCCGGCAGCGGCGTCTGTCCGGGAATGCCGTTCTGCAGACTCGTTTTGTCTGTGACCCACTTGTATTGGCCGGCGCGGCTCCACGACGCCCAGTAGAAATGGTCCATTGTGTATTTCTGTGTACTGCCGTTTGGCTGCAGGTAGGCCATGGGCACGGACTGCCCGACCTGCACCTCTTCCAGGTCGACGCCGGCGTTCAGGTTTTGCAGCAGGCTGGTATGAATGCTCAGCTTGCCCAGCGCCTCGATGGTGGCGAAGCGGTTCAGGATGCTTTCAGCCTTGCCGGTCGCATGGCCATGGACATCGAGCTGGCGGCCGATCCGCATGTCATTGCCGGAAAAGATCGTGGCATTGTCGGTGTTCTCCAGTACGCGGACGCCGATGTCGATGTCGGCTGTAGCGGCGATCACCGGGCTGGCATCGGGATGCCCGGCATTGGCGATGCGATCGGCCTGCAGTGCCACGTGCTGGCCCAGGATCTTGCCTTGCGCGACATTGTCCAGGGTCGTGGCCTGTATCTTTACGTCGCGCGCGTCCATGCCGGCGCTGTTTTCCAGTTTGCCGTCGATACTCACGACCAGCGTGTCGCTGGCCGACCAGTTACCGGCATTGCGCACACCGAGGCCGTGGGCACTGCCGACCAGCCAGATGCGGTTGGCATACATGCCGCCGATCGTGGCCACATCCAGCGCAAAGGAGGGCGCTGCAAGTGCTGCTGGCGCCTCCGGCGTCCCCGGCGGTGCCTTGAGTTCGAGTTTCAGCTCATTGGCCCAGATGCCCGCATTCACGCGCGCTGCCTGCGTCAGCAGCGACAGGGCATCGACGCGCGAGGCATCCAGCCCGCCGCCGGCAATCTCCAGCGCACCATTGCCCATCGCATAGCCGGTGAGCCTGCCATCCTCGATATGGGGTTTTGCGGTGGCCAGCTCCACGCGCGACGCATGGATGAAGCCGCAGCCGTTGCAGCTGATGCCGGAAGGGTTCGCGATGATGAAATCCGCCTTGCCACCGGCAATCTCGACATAGCCATTCAACAGGCTGGGATGGTTGCTGCGTACTTCATTGACGATCACCCGCGCTTCACCGCTCAGCAGCGCCGGGTTGGCGGCGACCCAGCCGGCGATGGCGGTCTGCGATGCTGTGCGACCGTTGTTGACCACCGCGCCTCTCTGGTCGATATCGAATTGACTGAACTGGTTGACCGACACCCCTGCGGCGCTGGGTCGGGTGATGTCGATCTGCGGCGTGCCATTAGCCGCGCGCAGCAGCACCGGCCGCTGGTCGGGAGGAGCGGCAAGGTTCGGCAGCAGCTGCGCATGGGCGGCGTCAGCTGCGAACAGGCCGGCGATGAGTGCAGGCAGCAGGGGCAGGGTTGGCGGCGCTGCGCAGCGAGGCGGCAACCAAGACGGGAACGCAAGCGGTAACGAAGGTGGCGATGACAGATGCGCTGGCATGACGATCTCCCCTACAGTGACAGGCTGAACAGGAAGCCGGCCGTGGTGCCGGCAGTACGAAATCCTTCGGGCTTGTGCAGTGGTCGGCCGATGAACACATCCCAGCTCACGTTGCCAAGCGCGCCACGCGCCCCGAGTACGCTGCCGGCCAGCCGCGTGCCCGACAAGTTGGCGGTCGATCGCCCGCCGACCTCGCCGGCATCGATGCCGAGATAGAGTTCGCTGCGGAGCGCCCCCACCGACCAGCCCAGATCTTGCCGCAGCAGCCAGCCGCGATCGCCCGTGAGCAGCGATTCGCCAGTGAAGCCGCGCACGGTATAACGATTGCCGATGGCGAAGCGGTCTTGCGGCGTCAGCGGTGTGTGATTCCATTGCGCGCGCCAGCCCAGGCTGTAGCGCCAGTTCTGTTGCGCGGCGCTGAAAGGCAGCGAAAGCACAGCGTCAGCTCGCGCCACTTCCAGCCGTGAGCTGCCTTCACCGAAGGCTTCTTCGGGGGCGCGCTGCGCACCAAAGGCGCCGGTGCCACGCCGCCATGCGAAGCTCGCATCGAGGCTCCCGTCGGCGATGCGTTCGCGGTGTGATAACGAGACTTCCCAGCCCGCGGTGCGGCGGTGCTGGCCGGTGAGTTCGGCGTCATCGATGAAATTGCTCGATTCGCGCAGCCAGGCGCGCAGCGTAGCCTGAGTCTTGCGCCGGCCATCGCGGTACAGCAGCCGCGCCAGCGCGAGGTCCTGCGTCGCGCCTTCGCCGCTATAGCGTATCAATCCGTTCAGGCCGGCGACGGACTGATGAAAGTGGAATTCGCTGGCTGTGAAGCCCAGCAGCCAGTCACGATAAGGCAGCGAGTAATGCAAGGTACCCGAGCGGCTGCCACGCGAGCCGGGCAGGCTGCCGCCTAGCGTGTCGCTGTAGCTGAGGTAGAACAGGTCGTTGAGCGTCCACCAGTGGTCGTAGGAAAAGGTGATGGCGCCCTGATACCTGCCGGTGGATTCGGTGCCGGAGTCGTCGACCGACAGGTTGAGCCGATAAGGCAATCGCTGTTGCCAGCGCACGACGACATCGCTGTCGCCGGGCTGCGTATCGACGGCCTCCGATGCCTGTATCTGCATGTCGGCATCGGCCGTAGGCAGGCGCTTCAGGTTCTCTAGTCCCTGCTCAAGCGCACGCAGATTCAGCAGATCACCTTCATCGACCGGCATCGCATTGCCCAGTCGTGCGCGCGGATGGCTATCGTCGGACAACCTGAGTTGCCGTACGCGCCCCGGTACCAGCGTCAGCACCAGCTCGCCGCGACGAAGGTCTTGCGGCTCGGCCAGTACACGGGTCGTCACGTAGCCGCGCGCTAGTATCGCCAGCTGCACGCGTTGCATCACGACGGCAATCCCTTGCGCGCCGAGACAGCGGCTAAGCGCCGGATCGTCAGGGCGGTTGGCTGCTTTCAGCGACCACTGGAAACGGTCGGCCAGCTCACCTGTGAGCTTCAGCAGCCGTATGGTCTGGCAGGGACTTTCATCGGCCGGCAGCATGGCTGCGGCAGGCTGGGCGATCTCCGCTTGCACATGCGCTTGCGGCTCGGCTTGCCGGCGCAAGCTTTGTTCGCGTTGTTCTTGCCGCAGGATTTGCAGGTCAGGGTTGCTGACCTGCCCCGCGGCCGGCAGCGCGCATGACAAGGAAAGCGCCAGCGCCAGACAGCAGCGGGGCAAGCATGGCAATGCGTGTGATGACGACCAACCCATGAACCATCCACCTCACAAGACGTGACAGGGGGATGGATTCTAGAAACGCAGGTCGGATGTTGTCAGGCGAATTTGCGTGAGTGTTGCGTGGAAGTTGAAGGCTGGCGAGCTTGTCGGTGTCGCTACCTGAAGCGCGGTATCGTCAAGACGAGATCGAACAGAATGTTCGATGACGATCTGAGCTAAGGAGTCGAACGACACCCACGCAAAAACAGGCGCTGCATACTCAATGCGGATCGCGTCGCAGGTCGGCTTGTGCCAGCGTCTGCAAGGCGGCACGCGGCTCACTGCGCGCAATCGCCGTCGGCGGCATGACGCGCACGGGCTGGTTCGCATGATCGGCGGACGACAGCACATTGCTGGTCGCATCGCCGGCAGCATTCCAGACCGGGTCGGCAATGCCTTCGAACACGGTCTTCAACTGCTTGCCCCAGGTGCTGCGTATCATCTGGAAGTATTGATTCTTTTCGTCGATGGTCACGAAGCGGTTGACCGCCAGCGAATCCGATGCATAGACCAGCAGGTCGAGCGGGAAGCCCACCGAGATATTCGATTTCAGCGTCGAGTCCATCGAGATCAGTGCGCATTTCGCGCCTTCGTCCAGCGGGGTCGCCGGCGAGATCACGCGGTCGATGATGGGCTTGCCGTACTTGGCTTCGCCGATCTGGAAGTAGGGATTCTCATCATGCGATTCGATGAAGTTGCCGGCGGCGTACATCTGGAACAGGCGGCAGCGCTCGCCGCGGATCTGGCCGCCAAAGATCAGGCTCACATTGAAGTCGATGCCCGATTCCTCTAGCGCCTTCGCCTCGCGCTTGTGCACCGCGCGTATCGAATCGCCGACGATCTGTGCCGCTTCGTACATCGTCGACGCCGTCCAGATGCTGGTGCCTTCGGGCGTCAGGTATTCGGCCACCGTCTGGCGGATGCTCTGCGAGATCGACAGGTTACCCGCTGTCATCAGCACCATCATGCGGTCGCCTGGATTCTCGAACACCGACATCTTGCGGAAGGTGCCGACGTGGTCCACGCCGGCATTGGTGCGGGAGTCAGACAAGAAGACGAGGCCCGCATTCAGGCGCATCGCAACGCAATAAGTCATGTTCGCTAGCTCGGATCGAAAAACGGGATTCTAATCGACGTCACTATTCCCGGCTCAGGCGGCGCGCTTGAGCGGCGGCAGCACCGGTGCGGGTGCCGGCGCCGGCGCGAGCGGCACCAGGAAGTCGCGGCTGACCAGATTGCCCAGTTCATACACCTGTTCCAGGAAATCGGTCAGGTAATCGTGCAGCCCGCGCCGCATGATGTCGTCGATGCTGTTGAAGCGCAGGTTTGCATGCAGGCGGCCGGCAAAGCGCTCGGTGTCGCCCGAGACCTCATTACGCACATGTTCGAGGTTGTCGACCACCTCCGCCAGGCAGGCCATCAGCGAGCGTGGCATGTCGCCACGCAGGATCAGCAGCTCGGCCACGCGTTCGGGCGTGATGACGTCGCGGTAGGCCTTGCGGTAAGTCTCGAACGCCGATACCGAACGCAGCACCGCAGCCCAGTGGTAATAGTCCATTTCGGTCGCGGCCAGCAGCTCGCGGTCGGCGCCATGGAACTTCACGTCCAGCAGGCGCGCGGTATTGTCGGCGCGCTCGAGGAAGGTGCCGAGGCGGATGAAGTAGAACGCCTCATCTTTCAGCATGGTGCCGATGGTGACGCCGCGCGACAGGTGCGAGCGATGCTTGACCCATTCGAAGAATTCGCTCGGGTCACGCTCGAGCACACCGTCCTTCAGGAGATTGTTCATCTCCAGCCAGGTGGTGTTTTGCGTCTCCCACACTTCGGTCGTCAGCGTGCCACGCACCGCCCGGGCATTCTCGCGCGCGCTGGTCAGGCAGGAGGCGATCGACGAGGGATTGCCCGGATCGCGCACCATGAAGTCGAGCACATCCTTGCGGGTCAGCAGCCCGTACTTCGCATCGAAGTCCGGCTGCAGTTCGGAGATGCCCAGCACCGCGCGCCAGCCTTGTTCGGCCGCTTCGGCGGATTGCGGCAATAACTGGGTCTGGATGTTCACGTCCAGCATGCGCGCAGTATTCTCTGCGCGCTCAGTGTAGCGGGCCATCCAGTACAGGTGATCAGCGGTTCGGCTCAGCATGGGGAACTCCGTGGTTAACGCTCATGGCTTTCGTGATTACTTTTCCAGCACCCAGGTGTCCTTGGTGCCACCGCCTTGCGACGAGTTGACCACCAGCGAACCTTCTTTCAGTGCCACGCGCGTCAGGCCACCCGGCACCATGCTCACCGTCTTGCCCGACAAGACAAAGGGACGCAGGTCGATGTGGCGTGGTGCGATCCCGGATTCGACATAGGTCGGGCAGGCTGACAGCGCCAGCGTCGGCTGAGCGATGTAACCGTCGGGCCTGGCGATCACGCGCTGGCGGAAGTCTTCGATTTCGGCCTTGGTCGATGCAGGACCGACCAGCATCCCGTAACCACCGGCGCCATGCACTTCCTTCACCACCAGCTTCTCGAGATTGGCCAGCGTGTAGGCGAGGTCGTCCTTTTTCCGGCACTGGAAGGTCGGCACATTGTTCAGGATCGGCTCTTCCGACAGGTAGAAGCGGATCATGTCCGGCACATACGGATAGATGGACTTGTCGTCGGCCACGCCGGTGCCGACCGCATTGGCCAGTGTCACGCGGCCGCCGTGATAGGCCGACAGCAGGCCCGGCACGCCGAGCGAGGAATCGGGGCGGAACACCAGCGGGTCGAGGAAGTCATCGTCGATGCGGCGGTAGATCACGTCCACCCGCTGCGGGCCGCGCGTGGTGCGCATGTACACATAGCCTTCATCGACGAACAGGTCCTTGCCCTCGACCAGTTCCACGCCCATTTGCTGCGCTAAGAACGCATGTTCGAAGTAGGCCGAGTTGTACATGCCGGGCGTCATGACGACCACCGTCGGGTCGTCGACGCCATCGGGTGCGACCGAGCGCAGCATGTCCAGCAACAGGTCGGGGTAGTGCGCCACCGGCGCCACTTTGTGGCGGGCGAACAGTTCGGGGAACAGCCGCATCATCATCTTGCGGTCTTCCAGCATGTAGGACACGCCGGAGGGCACGCGCAGGTTGTCTTCGAGGACATAGAACTCGCCCTCGCCGGCACGCACGATGTCGACGCCGGCGATATGCGCGTAAATGTCGGAGGCGACCTCGATGTTCTGCATCTCCGGTCGGTACTGCGCATTGTTGAACACCTGTTCTGGCGGGATGATGCCCGCCTTCAGGATGTGCTGCGCATGATAGATGTCGTGGATGAACAGGTTCAGTGCCTGCACACGCTGCTTCAGGCCCTTCTGCAGCTGCGCCCATTCGGCCGCCGGGATGATGCGCGGGATGATGTCGAACGGGATCAGGCGCTCGGTGCCGGCATCGCTGCCATAGACGGCGAAGGTGATGCCGACGCGCCGGAACACGAGGTCGGCCTCGACCCGCTTGCGCTCGACGATGTCTGGCGGTTGCCCGGCCAACCAGCTTTCGAATTCCCGGTAGTGCGGGCGGACCTGCCCGCTGGCGTCCGCATACATCTCGTTGAAAAAGCCGGCCATGCTTGCTGCACCCTTCTTTGGTTCATCTTGGTAGGGATGGCAACAATCAAGAAATGTGCCAGCGCACAATGAGGGCGCTGGCTGGCACGGGCGGGCCCTTGAGCAGGCCGCGTCAGGGCTGGCGCAAGTCGTCGACCAGCGCGCTGATCTCCGGGTCTGGCGCAGGCGTGAGCAAAGTCACGACGATCATCGCAATGAAACCAGCGGGCACGCCGAACACGCCGGCCGATACCGGCGCGATGTGGAGCCACTGGTTCGCCGCGCTGCCGCCGAGCGCTGCGCTGGTTTGCACCAAATAGATGAGGCAGACGAAGAAGCCGGTCAGCATGCCGGCGATTGCGCCCTGTTGGTTCGCGCGTTTCCAGAAAATGCCCAAAACCAGTGCGGGGAACAAGGTTGATGCGGCCAGAGAGAAGGCGGCGCTGACCATCGACAGGATGTCGCCCGAACGGAAGGACGCGGTGTACGCTGCCAGCAGCGCGACCACCAGCAGTAACAATTTTGAAATCGTCACCTGCCGCTGGCTGGACGCGAACGGGTTCATCATCTTGAAATAGGTGTCATGCGACAGCGCGCTCGAAATCGTCAGCAGCAGACCGTCGGCGGTCGACAGCGCCGCGGCCAGCGCGCCGGCGGCGATCAGCGCCGAGATCACGTAAGGCAGGCCGGCGATCTCCGGCGTGGCCAGCACAATCATGTCGCCGTCGATGACGATCTCGGCCAGTTGCACCAGCCCATCGGCATTGATGTCCGTGATGCTGATCATCGGTTTTGCGCGGTCGATGTTGGCCCAGTAGCTGACCCAGGAGGGCAAGTGGCCGAAGTCGGCGCCGACCAGCGTGGTGTAAATCTCGTACTTCACCATCACCGCCAGCGCCGGCAGCGCCGTGTACAACAGCATGATGAAAAACAGCGCCCAGAACACCGACATGCGGGCCTGCGGCACCGAGCGCGTGGTGTAGGAGCGCACCAGGATGTGCGGCAAGGCGGCCGAGCCCAGCATCAGGCAGAACACCAGCGCCAGGAAGTTGTTGCGCTTGATATCCGAGCTGGCCTTGTCCTCGCCGGGGAAGGGCTGCGTATGTGGCTGCGCTGGTTGCGCGCGCTCGAGGTCGTGCTCGCGCTGGCGCTGCCAGACGCGGCGCGCTTCTTCCGGGCTCTTCGGGTAATCGGCCAGCGCGCGGTTGGCTGCCTTGATGTCGATCAGCGAGGAATTGCTGGTCTGCAGGTCCTGCAAGCGGTGCCGCGCTTCTTCGCGGCCCGCATCCCATGAGCGCGGCAAGGTGTCGATCTTGTGCTGCAGCGTTGCCGCGCGGCGCAGGTACAAGTCGCGCACCTGCTGCTCGCTCTCATGCGCGGCCAGCGCTGCTTCCTGTCGCGTCAGCTTCTCGACGGCCGAGCCGTAGGCCAGCTGCGGCACCGGCGAGCCGGTCTGCTTGATCGACAGCCAGGACACCGGAATCATGAACGCGACGATGATGATGATGTACTGCGCGATCTGGGTCCAGGTAATGGCGCGCATGCCGCCGAGGAAAGAGCAGACCAGGATACTGGCGAGGCCGAGGAAAATGCCGACCGAGAAATCGATGCCGGTGAAGCGCGACGTGATCAGGCCCACGCCATAAATTTGCGCGACCACATAGGTGAACGAGATGATCAGGGTCGCGACCACGGCCAGCAGGCGCACCAGGTCGCCATAAGGGCCGGCATAACGGCCGGCAAGGAAGTCCGGCACCGTATATTGCGCGAACTTGCGCAGGTAGGGCGCAATCAGCAGCGCCACCAGGCAATAGCCGCCGGTCCAACCCATGATGTAGGCCAGACCGTCGAAGCCCTGCAGGTAAAGGCCGCCGGCCAGGCCGATGAAGCTGGCCGTCGAGATCCAGTCGGCGGCCGTAGCCATGCCATTGAACAGCGCCGGCACACGCCGTCCCGCAATGTAGTACTCGGTGATGTCGGACGTGCGGCTGAACACGCCAATGAATGCATACACGACGATGGTCGCGAACAGGAACAGGTAACCCAGCCAGAAGCGCGGGAAGCCTTCATGCTCGAGGATTGCGAGCGTGACCAGCAGCGCACCGAAGCCCAGCGAGTAAAGGCCGAAGTAACGGGTCAGCTGGCGCGGGAAGGTGTCATGCGAGTTGTTATTCGCCATCGTCGTCACCCCGGGTCTTGCCCGCCAGCGCATCAAGCTTCTTCATCGCATACGCATAGGCGCCGATGATCGCGAGATAAATCACCATCGTTCCCTGCGCCGCCATATAGAAAGGCAGCGGGGTGCCCAGCAGCTTCACGTCCGACAGTTCGCGTGCATAAAACACAAAGCCGAAGCTTGCCAGCGCCCAGATGAGCAGCAGGACCCCGGTCAGCACGCGCACGCGTTGCCAGTAGCGCCGCCCGGCGCTGTCGGCTTCGTGCGCGGCCGTCTTGTGGCCACGGGTATCCAGGGTGTCCGGCGTCATCAGGCGTCCTCGTCTTGTGCCAGCGGCAGGCTGATACGGAACAGGCTGCCCGGGTAGCGCGGATCGCTGGCGCGCGGGTTGTTGAAGATGTCGACGTCGGCGCCATGCCGCTGAGCGATCTCGCGCACGATGGCCAGCCCCAGTCCGCTGCCCTCGACCTCGCTGCCGAGGATGCGGTAGAAGCGCTCGAACACCTGCGCGCGCTCTGAGGGCGCGATGCCTGGCCCGTTGTCCTCGACCTCGAGGATGGCCAGCTTGCGGTCATCGTCGGCCCGCACGCGCACCGTGACGCTGCCGCCGCTTTGGGTGTAGCGCAGCGCGTTGTCGATCAGGTTCGACAGCATCTCGCGCAGCATCGTCGCATTGCCGCGTACCGTCGTCAGTTCATGGTCGTCACTCTCGAACCCGAGGTCGATCTGCCTTGCCTGCGCGGCCGCGAACCAGTCGGGCACCACAGAGCGCGCCAGCGCCGCCAGTTCCAGCCGCTGCGGCGGCGTGGCTTGCGGCGCATCGTTTTCTGCGCGCGCCAGTGCCAGCAACTGGTTCACCAGGCGCGTGGCCGATGCCGAGCTCTTGGCCAGTTGCACGAGCGAACGCTGGATCTCTTCGCGGCTGTCCTGGCGCATCGCCAGTTCCGATTGCATGCGCATGCCGGCCAGCGGCGTCTTCATCTGGTGCGCTGCATCGGCAATGAAGCGTTTCTGCGACGCGATACTCTGCGACAGACGTCCCAGCATGTCATTCAGCGAACTGACCAGCGGCGAGATCTCTTCCGGCACCGCACGCGAGTCGATCGCCGACAGGTCGTCGGGACGGCGCGAGCGTATGCTTTCCTGTAGCGTCGTCAGCGGCGACAGCCCGCGTGACAGCGCAAACCACAGCAGCGTGATCGCAATCGGCAGGATGATGAACTCGGGCAGGATCACGCCCTTGATGATCTGGTTCGCCAGCTCGCGCCGCTTCTCCAGCGTCTCGGCCACCTGCACCAGCGCATAGCGGGTTTCGTCAGCCCGCAGTCCGCTGGTGCGCGTCGCCTGCAGGTTCACATAGGTATAGGCGATACGCACTTCGGCATTACGCATGGCGCCGTCGCGCAGCATCACCGACCAGGCGACCGGCTTCTCTTCTTCTTCCGGTAGCGGAATGTCGCTGTCGCCGGCCACCAGCTCGCGATGCGGGCCGCTGACCTGGAAATACACATTGTCGACATCGTCCGCGCGCAAGATGTCGCGCGCCGAGTAGGGCAGGTGCGCGCTGACCTCGCCATTGACTTCCTTGACCTGCTGCGCGAGCACGGTCACGCGGTCTTCCAGCGCGCGATCGAAAGGTTCGTTGGCGATGGAAATAGCGATCAGGTAGGTCACGCCGATCGACAGCGGCCACAGCAACAGCAGCGGCATCAGCATCCAGTCGAGGATTTCGCCAAACAGCGAGCGCTGTATGCCCAGATCCTTGCTGCTGCCGGTCATCGTCTGGGCACTGTCGGGCGCTGCCGCCGATGGGGACGCCGCTAAGGGGGCCGCCGACGCTGCCGCTGTAGATGCGGTTGATGAAGGCGAGCGGCTACCGCTATCGACGTGCACGACAGGCCTCAGGCGGCGCCGGCGTCAGCGGCTGGGGCGGTCGCGGAGAATTTTTCGAGGCAATAGCCGAGGCCGCGCACGGTCGCGATCCGCACACCGCTGCTCTCTATCTTCTTGCGCAGCCGGTGCACATAGACTTCGATCGCATTATTGCTGACCTCTTCGCCCCATTCGCACAGGTGGTCCACCAGCTGCTCCTTCGACACCAGCCGGCCGCTACGCTTGAGCAGCACCTCCAGCAGGCCGAGCTCGCGCGCGGACAGGTCGATCATGTGGTCGTTCAGGTAGGCAATGCGGCCCACCTGGTCGAACGACAGCGGGCCATGGCGAATGAAGGTCGGGCCGCCGCCGGCGCCACGCCGCGTCAGCGCGCGCACGCGCGCTTCGAGCTCGGACAGCGCAAAGGGTTTGGCCATGTAATCGTCGGCGCCCAGGTCCAGTCCCTTGACGCGCTGCTCGACCGAATCGTTCGCGGTCAGGATCAGCACTGGCACCCGCGAGTCGCGTGCGCGCAGCCGGCGCAGCACTTCCAGCCCGGGCATGCGGGGCAGGTCGAGGTCCAGGATCAGCAGGTCGAAGTCCTGCGTCGACAAGGCGCTGTCGGCCTCCTGGCCATTGTTGACACAGTCGGTCACATAGCCGGACTGGCGCAGCGAACGGGTCAGGCCGTCGGCCAGCACACTGTCATCTTCGGCGAGCAGGATACGCATTCGGGAAGCAGCTTCAGGTTGATTCGTCGGGGCGTTGCGTGATTGTTGCGCCGGGGCGGCCGATGGCGGCCGGTTAGTAATTGTTTGAAAACTCCCGGCGACCGGGGCCGGCTCGTCCGCGCCGCTGCGCGAAAAGGCTTCCCCCGACCGATACCCGCAGTCTATTGGGTTTGCATCCTGCCAGCAACTACCAGCATTTTCAGGGCTTTTGCGCGAATTTGCCGGAATGGCAAGCCGCGCCGCCGCGCGCCGGCAGCGCATCTGCCAGATAAAATACGCTTGCAGGTTTTACTGGATTTTTATACAGTACTGTTTCAATTCACTTCCCAGCTACGAGAGACCCGCATGGACGACAAGAAAGTCGCGAATTCCGAGAAGGCCAAGGCATTGAGCGCCGCACTGGCGCAGATCGAAAAGCAGTTCGGCAAGGGCTCGGTGATGCGCATGGATGGCGCCGTTGCCGAGGAAGTGCAGGTGGTGTCGACCGGTTCGCTGGGCCTGGACGTGGCGCTGGGCGTCGGCGGCCTGCCGCGCGGCCGCGTGATCGAAATCTATGGCCCGGAATCGTCGGGCAAGACCACGATGACCCTGCAAGTCATCGCCGAAATGCAGAAGATGGGCGGCACCTGCGCCTTCATCGACGCCGAACACGCGCTCGACACCGTCTATGCGCAAAAGCTGGGCGTGAACCTGGAAGACCTGCTGATCTCGCAGCCGGACACCGGTGAACAGGCGCTGGAAATCACCGATGCGCTGGTGCGCTCGGGTGCTGTCGACCTGCTGGTCATCGACTCGGTCGCTGCGCTGACGCCGCGCGCCGAAATCGAGGGCGACATGGGTGACTCGCTGCCCGGCCTGCAGGCACGCCTGATGTCGCAGGCGCTGCGCAAGCTGACCGGCTCGATCAGCCGCACCAATACGATGGTGATCTTCATTAACCAGATCCGCATGAAGATCGGCGTCATGTTCGGCAACCCCGAAACCACGACCGGCGGCAACGCGCTGAAGTTCTATGCGTCGGTGCGCATGGATATCCGCCGCACCGGCTCGATCAAGTCCGGCGACGAGGTGATCGGCAACGAGACCCGCGTGAAGGTCGTCAAGAACAAGGTCGCGCCGCCGTTCAAGGAAGCGCACTTCGACATCCTGTACGGAGAAGGCACCTCGCGCGAGGGCGAAATCCTTGACCTCGGCGTCGAAGCCAAGATCGTCGAGAAGTCGGGCGCCTGGTACAGCTACAACGGCGAGCGTGTCGGCCAGGGCAAGGACAATGCGCGCATTTTCCTGAAAGAGCGTCCGGAACTGGCATACGAGATTGAAAACAAGGTCCGCGCCCACCTCGGCGTGCCGCAACTGCCGCCGCTGCCGGCAAGCGCTGCGACCCCGGCGGCTGATGCTGCGCCAGCGAAGAAGTCCAAGGCCTCTGCCTCTGCCGCAGCTGCAGCTGCCGCTGAAGAATAAGCCTGCAAGCTCATCACGGTGTTGCCATGGCGGTGGGTGGGGAGGTTGGCCCTGCCCGCCGCCTTTCTCCCTCCTCTGACACCATGCCCGCCCAGAAGCCCAGCCTGAAAGCCCGCGCACTGCGCTACCTGTCCGCGCGCGAGCACAGCCGCCAGGAATTGGCGCAGAAACTGGGGCGCCATGCGGAAGAGGGCGACGATGTGGAAGCCGTGCTGGACTGGCTGAAGGCCAATAACTTCTTGTCCGATGAGCGATTCGCTGAATCGCTTGTGAATCGCCGTGCGGCGCGTTTTGGCAGCTCGCGCATCCTGGCCGAGCTGCAAAGGCACGGGGTGGGCGACGCGGCGGTGGCCGGCCTGCGCGAAGACCTGACGGCTGGAGAGAGCGAGCGGGCCTGGCTGGTGTGGCAAAAAAAATTCCGTGCACCGGCGGCCGACGCGACCGAAGCGGCCAAACAGATGCGATTTCTGCAACAGCGCGGGTTTTCGCACGAGGCGATCAAAGCCGTGATGCGGCGCGCCAAAGAGGCGTGTTAAACTCCCGCAGCTTTGCAGCGCCGCAGGAGCGGCACCAGTCGTAGAAACTGCGACAGGCTGCACAACTATCGAGCGCATGCCGATTCCGGTCGCCCGCGCCCATCGCCTAATGCCCTTGCCATCCCCGACAACCTCTCGTGCGCCGCGGCATACACGCAGCATCGTCGCACAGGCGTTCGAGCGCGATGATGGCTTGTGGGATATCGACGCCCGCATCACCGACGTGAAAGACCGCCTGGTCGAGATCGCTTCCGGCCCGCGCGCCGCCGGCGATCCTATCCATGACCTGTGGCTGCGCATCACGGTCGACACCCAGTTCAACATCATCGATGCCATTGCCGTATCAGACGCCGTACCGTACCGGGGCTATTGCGAAGCCATCGGTCCTGCGTACAAGAAGCTGATCGGACTGAACCTGATGAAGGGCTTTCGCCTGGCCGTCAAGGAAAGACTGGCCGGCGTCGAAGGCTGCACCCACCTGACCGAGCTGGCCGGTGTACTGCCGACCGCCACCATCCAGGCCTTTGCCGGCGATGTGCTGCCGACCCGCGACGGTGTCGTTGATGACACCGGCGCTCATCCGCCTTTCCAGCTTGACCGTTGCCATTCGCTGCGCCGCGATGGTCCGGCTGTCGCCAAATATTACCCACGCTGGGTCGTCAAGCCCGTGACCCAGTCCTGATCAACTTGCACATACAACACGCGCCTTGAGGGGGAAGTTTGCATGAAAATCCATGAGTACCAGGGAAAAGAAATCCTGAGGAAGTACGGCGTTACCGTTCCGCGCGGCATTCCGTGCATGAGCGTTGACGAAGCCGTCAAGGCTGCCGAACAGCTCGGCGGTCCGGTCTGGGTCGTCAAGGCACAGATTCATGCAGGCGGCCGTGGCAAGGGCGGCGGCGTGAAAGTCGCCAAGTCGCTCGAGCAAGTGAAGGAATACGCGAACCAGATCATGGGCATGCAGCTGGTCACGCACCAGACCGGTCCGGAAGGCCAGAAAGTGCGCCGCCTGCTGATCGAAGAAGGCGCGGACATCAAGAAAGAACTCTACGTCTCGATGGTCACCGACCGCGTCTCGCAGCGCGTCGTGCTGATGGCCTCGAGCGAAGGCGGCATGGACATTGAAGAAGTCGCCGCCACGCACCCGGAAAAAATCCACAAGGTCGAGATCGATCCGGCCACCGGCCTCAAAGATGCCGAAGCCGATGACATCGCCGCCAAGATCGGCGTGCCGGCCGGCTCCATCGCCGACGCCCGCAAGCAACTGCAGGGCCTGTACCAGGCGTACTGGGAGACGGATGCCTCGCTGGCTGAGATCAACCCGCTGATCCTGACCGGCGACGGCAAGGTCATCGCGCTCGACGCCAAGTTCAACTTCGACGCCAACGCGCTGTTCCGCCAGCCCGAGATCGTGGCTTACCGTGACCTCGACGAAGAAGATCCGGCTGAAGTCGAAGCTTCGAAGTTCGACCTCGCCTACATCTCTCTCGACGGTAACATCGGTTGCCTGGTGAACGGTGCCGGCCTCGCAATGGCGACCATGGACACCATCAAGTTGTTCAATGGCGAACCGGCCAACTTCCTCGACGTCGGCGGCGGCGCCACCGCAGAGAAAGTGACCGAAGCCTTCAAGATCATGCTGAAGAACCCGGGCCTGAAAGCCATTCTGGTCAACATCTTCGGCGGCATCATGCGCTGCGACGTGATCGCCGAAGGCGTCATCACCGCATCGCGCGCTGTGAAGCTGGGCGTGCCGCTGGTGGTGCGCATGAAGGGCACCAACGAGGACATCGGCAAGAAGATGCTGGCCGACTCGGGCCTGCCCATCATCTCGGCCGACACCATGGAAGAAGCGGCGCAGAAAGTGGTCGCTGCGGCCAACGGCAACTAAGCCGCATAGCACGCAACCACTCAACAGCGAACCGCATACACTCACCAGGAAGAAAACACATGTCCATCCTGATCAACAAAGACACCAAAGTCATCACGCAGGGCATCACCGGCAAGACCGGCCAGTTCCACACCCGCATGTGCCGCGACTACGCGAACGGCCAGAACTGCTTCGTCGCCGGCGTGAACCCGAAAAAAGCCGGCGAAGATTTCGAAGGCATCCCGATCTACGCAAACGTCCGTGAAGCCAGGCAGGCCACCGGCGCCAACGTATCCGTCATCTACGTGCCGCCGGCCGGTGCGGCCGCCGCCATCTGGGAAGCGGTCGAAGCCGAACTCGATCTGGCGATTTGCATCACCGAAGGCATCCCGGTGCGCGACATGCTCGCGCTGAAGGACAAGATGAAGAAAGCCGGCAGCAAGACCCTGCTGCTGGGTCCGAACTGCCCGGGCCTGATCACACCGGATGAAATCAAGATCGGCATCATGCCGGGCCACATCCACAAGAAAGGCCGCATCGGCGTCGTGTCCCGTTCGGGCACGCTGACCTATGAAGCCGTCGGCCAGCTGACTGCACTCGGCCTCGGCCAGTCGTCGGCAGTCGGTATCGGTGGTGACCCGATCAACGGCCTGAAGCACATCGACGTGATGAAGGCCTTCAACGACGATCCGGACACCGATGCCGTGATCATGATCGGCGAGATCGGCGGCCCGGACGAAGCGAACGCATCGTACTGGATCAAGGACAACATGAAGAAGCCGGTGGTTGGCTTCATTGCCGGCGTCACCGCACCTCCCGGCAAGCGCATGGGCCATGCCGGCGCGCTGATCTCCGGCGGTGCCGATACTGCGGACGCCAAGCTGGAGATCATGGATGCCTGCGGCATCAAGGTCACGCGCAACCCGTCCGAGATGGGCCGCTTGCTGAAGGCCATGCTGTAAGGCCTGAGCCGATCAGCATCGCGATGAAGAAGGGAGCCGCAAGGCTCCCTTTTTTCATGCCTGCCGCCCGTGGACGTGCAGTGGGCAGGCGGCGAGACCGACGGGTATGTCGGGCTCAGTTGCGCGGGCTCAGGTGCGCGGGCGCAGTCGTTGCGGCAGCGTGGACAGTGCATTGTCGATGGCCCAGGTCATGCCCGTGCCCGGCGCGCAGGTGCCGGTATAGACGATGGCATCGCCCGTGTTCACGCCGGGGATGGAGTTGTTATAGGCGATCGTGATGCGCGCGGTCGTCGCACTGACGCCGATTGCCGTGACCGAGGTAATGCCGCGTCCCATAATCGTGTTCGCCGCCGGCAGGCCGAGATCGTCATGCGTGAGGTTGGCAGCGCGCTCGGTCAGGGTGCCATCGCTGCAGGCAATGCCGAGTGCGGTAAAGGCTGGCGAAGCCATGCTGGGGCCTTCGGTGACGCGCGCACGCGCGGTGTAATCCTGATAGGCCGGCAAGCCGACGGCAGCCAGGATGCCGATGATCGCAATGACGATCATGATTTCAATCAGCGTAAAGCCTGACTGCTGATTGCAGGCGCGAAGGTCGCCCGGCTGGCGTTGAGAGAATTGGCGTTTAATTTTCATGGGGACTCCCGGTGGATAGATCAATTCACTCCACCGTGACGGTGGATTCACCGGTCATGGCAAGCCCTGTGCCAAACGCAAGGGATGCGCATCAGTTGTTCGAAATGCGTCATGTCGAAAGCAATGGCGTCATAGGCTTTCGGCAATCGTTCGGCATGCAGCTTCAAGAGTGCTCTGCTGAACAGCAATCGCTGATGCACATCGATAGACGGCTGAGTCTCGACTAGCCCATCAATTCGATGTTCGGTTCATCGTTCGAGTGATCTCACGATAAGTTCACGAGTGACAAAAATTGTCATTTAAAGACGAGCTTTGTCATTCGCATGGGCTGCGGTCCGCCTGCTGACGCGATTTACAGGGGGTGAGCTCAGGTCTTGCTGCTAAAATAAGCAGCATTCCCGGCAGTGCATCATCCCGACAGCGTTTCACCCCTGCCGGCGTGGAAGCGCATGTGGATTGCGCCACTTCCCGAGGCAAAGATGAAGCAGCAGCGCGGCATCGATATGGCTTGGCATGATGGACCGGACGCTCCGCGTCGCCGGTGGCTGCGTCGTCTGCGCTGGCCGTTCGGCCTGGCGGTGCTCGCTGCGATCGGCTGGTTCAGCGAACTGGCCAGTAGCTGGCCGGACTTCGTGATGCTGCTGGGCGGGCCCAGCCTGATCATCCTGCTGGTGCAGGCGCGGATCGCGCGCAGTAACCAGCGCCGCTGGCGTAGCGACAGTCGCTTGTTCGAGCCGCCGCTGCCCAAACCGATTTCATCGGTACCGGTCAACAAGGAATGGCAATGGCCCTCCCATCCGCTGGTCGCCATCCCGCTGGTCCTCGTGATGATCGCCGGCCTGTATTGGGTACTGGTGGTCAACCAGATGCAGGTATCGGGTGGCTGGCTGGTTGCGATGCTGCTGCTGGCCATCGTCAATCTGTGGAGCTGGCGCCAGCCCTTGTTGTGGGCAGCGGTCGTGACGCTGGGCGTGGCCTTGTCGGCGCTGGTACGATGGCTGGCGCTGTGGCTGACCGTGCCCGGTGCCTTGCTGGTGTTGTGCATCGCCATCGCTGCAGCCATCTGGGCCGTCCGGGATATCCTTCAACGCAGACGCAAAGACAGTAACACCGCATGAAAAAAGAACCCGGCGTGAATGGAGAATGGGTCCCGGTCAGTATCGAGGACCGCGTCGCCAACGCCACCATCCCCAGCCTTGTATCGCTAGGCATACCGGCGGCCGTGCAGACCCAGTTCGCGTTCAGCGATGGCTGGGGTGAGGCCGGCTGGATACTGCCGGTGGTGGTCTGGGTCTATGGCCTGCTGTTCTGGTTCATGTCGACCGGCATCGCGCTGCTGCGCCCCAAGCGCTGGGAATGGACCGAAGCGGCGCTCGAAGAAAAATATCGTTACTGGAGCGCGGCGCGCGTCGCCAGCAGCCGCTTCTGGGGCCACTGGTGGGTACGCTTCCCGATCGGCCTGCTGTTCATCGCGTATGGCGTGCACACGCTGCTGCAGCCGGATTTCACTGCGCAATGGATCAGCTGGATCATGCTGATGTGCGCCTTCATCACGCCTTTCGTTTTCGTCGCCGAAATGGCGCTGCTACCGCTGTCCATCGTGATCGTGGTCGGCTTCCTGGCCATGGTGACCTTCGTGCCGATGTCGCTGATGATCATGCTCGGTTTGCTCGGCATGCTGGCGACGATCATGATGGCCGCACAGCGCCGCGCGCCCAAGCCACCGAACAAGGACAAGCCCGAAGCGAAGGAAGGCAAGCCGGCCGACACGCCAGCGGATGCCGCCGCAGCGGCAGCCGCTGGCGATGGCGCATCAGCAGTGGAGGGCGCAGCCGCCGATGGTGCGGTGGCCGAGGCCAGTGCCGAAGCGGTGGAGGGCGAAGCGGCAGCGCTGCCCGCACCTGAAGGCGCTCCCGAGGGCGCGGCCGATACCGAAGCTGGCGGCGCGGGCGAGACGACACCGGACGCGACGAAGCAGGGCTGATCGCAGCGTGGCTGCGTGGCCCCGAGCCCCATCGGCGACACGGATCAGCGATCACCGAAAGCGACAGACGCCAACGACAAGCGCCACCGACAACGGGTGCCAATCCGTGCCCATAAAAAAAGCTCCCGACGGGAGCTTTTTTTACGACTGCATGTCTGGTTGGTGCCTCGGGTCGGAATCGAACCGACACTCCTTTCGGAACCGGATTTTGAGTCCGGCGCGTCTACCAATTTCACCACCGAGGCCAAGCATTCACCGGACAGGGCCGGCAACGCGAGCCGGATTATCGCTGATTTGACACCCCCGGGCAACCAAGGCCTGCGCAGGCCGGCCTGGCGGTACCTGCGCGCGGCCCGGTGACAGCCTTACTGCATGTGCTGGCCGCCGTTAATGGCGATGTTGGCACCGGTCAGGAAGGCTGCTTCATCCGATGCCAGATAAGCGACCAGGCCCGCCACTTCTTCCGGCTTGCCCAGGCGACCCATCGGGATCTGCGGAATGATCTTCGAGTCCAGCACTTCCTGCGGGATCGCGGTGACCATCTTGGTGCCAATGTAGCCTGGCGAGATGGTGTTCACGGTCACGCCCTTCTTGGCCACTTCCAGCGCCAGCGCCTTCGTGAAGCCGTGCATGCCGGCCTTCGCTGCCGAGTAGTTGGTCTGGCCGAATGCACCCTTCTGGCCGTTGACCGACGAGATGTTGACGATACGGCCCCAGCCGCGCTCCATCATGCCGTCGGTGACCGGCTTGGTCATGTTGAACACAGAGTCGAGGTTGGTCTTCATGACCGCGTCCCAGTTGACCTTGTCCATCTTCTTGAAGGTCATGTCGCGCGTGATGCCGGCGTTGTTGACCAGCACATCCACCGGGCCGAT
>JACCDQ010899667.1_pt1 | contig 22502 bp, 21 predicted proteins | sample 7446031 | NCBI WGS metagenome assembly JACCDQ01 (sample SAMN15323442, study PRJNA562643) | freshwater metagenome | isolation source: river surface water | place: USA:Blue River Watershed | collected 2017-08-17 | reverse complement strand
GATCAAACTTCATGATCGCCATTTTCTCGGGCATGGTCTTCTTGTTCTTGCTGGTGGTGTAGAAGTGACCGGTACCGGCCGTGGACTCCAGCTTGATCTTTTCGCGTCCGCCTTTGCTTGCCATGGTGTTCAGCTCCTATGTAAGGTTCAGGCTTGGCCACGTGCACGCAGGTCTGCGAGCACGGAGTCGATGCCGTTCTTGTCGATCAGGCGCAGGGCGGCGCTGGAAACGCGCAGGCGCACCCAGCGGTTTTCGCTCTCAACCCAGAAACGACGGTATTGCAGGTTCGGCAGGAACCGGCGCTTGGTTTTGTTGTTGGCGTGGGAAACATTGTTCCCGACCATCGGGCCTTTGCCCGTGACGTCACACTTGCGTGCCATGAGGACACTCCGTACTTTTCAAAACAGCCGGTGCCGATCGGACGCTGCCTTGTTGCAGCGGCCAGGCGTTCCAGCCTCACCTCGCCAGGATGGGTGGCGGTAACCCAGATTGCGGTTTCTGTAGACCCCGCAGCAGGGCGGGCAGACTCAGCAAAGCCTCAAATTATAACGAATTTCGAGCCAGTTGTGCCAGAGACCACCCTGCGGGGCCGTCTGGCTGGCCATTTCAGCCGTTTTCTTGCTCCAGGAAGCGTTGGGCATCCAGGGCCGCCATGCAGCCGGTGCCGGCGCTGGTGATGGCTTGGCGGTAGATGTGGTCCTGCACGTCACCAGCAGCGAAAACGCCTGGCACGCTCGTCTGGGTGGCAAAACCCTTGCCGCCGCCTTGCGTCACGATGTAGCCGTTTTCCAGGGTCAGCTGGCCCTGGAAGATGTCGGTGTTGGGCGAATGGCCGATGGCGATGAAGCAGCCTTTGAGCGGCAGGTCTTCGGTGCTGCCATCTTGCGTGCTTTTCAGGCGCACGCCGGTCACGCCGGTGTCGTCGCCCAGCACTTCGTCCAGGGTCTTGAAGGTCTTGAGCTCGATCTTGCCTTCGGCCACCTTGTCCATGAGCTTGTCCACCAGGATCGGCTCGGCCTTGAACTTGTCGCGGCGGTGGATCAGGTAGACCTTGTTGGCGATGTTGGACAGGTACAGCGCTTCCTCGACGGCGGTATTGCCACCGCCCACCACGCAGCAGACCTCGCCACGGTAGAAGAAGCCGTCGCAGGTGGCGCAGGCGCTCACGCCACGGCCTTGGAAGGCTTCTTCAGACGGCAGACCCAGGTATTTGGCCGAGGCGCCGGTGGCAATGATCAGGCTGTCGCAGGTGTAGGTGCCTGCATCGCCCTTGAGGGTGAAGGGGCGCTTGGACAGGTCCACTGCATGGATGTGGTCGAACACGATTTGCGTCTTGAAACGCTCGGCATGTTCCAAAAAGCGTTGCATGAGCTCGGGGCCTTGTACGCCATGCACGTCGGCCGGCCAGTTGTCGACCTCGGTGGTGGTCATGAGCTGACCGCCCTGGGCCATGCCGGTGATCAGCAGTGGGTTCAGGTTGGCGCGGGCGGCATAAACGGCCGCGGTGTAACCGGCAGGGCCGGAGCCCAAAATCAGGACTTTGGCGTGTTGGGTGGGGGTGCTCATGGGGAACTTTCTGCAGTAAGCACGGCGGTCATACCGCCAGAGCCTCTATTGTATGAAGCCGGTTTGACCCCGGCCGATGGCGGGCCATGAAGGGGGTGTGATCGGGTAAGCTTCGCACCAGGACATGAGTTATTCCCTTCACACTTTGAATGGGCTGGTTGAGCCCCAGGCCACTCCCGAGGAGCCACGCAGCTTCTGGGGTCGTTTTGCCCTCGAAATCAGCCTTCTTCTGGGGGGTGCCGGACTCGCGCTGGTTTTCCTCGCCTGGGTGAGCTACCACACCGGCGATCCGGCCTGGTCCACCTCGGGAGCGCATGGCCCCGTGCGCAACTGGGTGGGTGGGATTGGGGCCTGGTTGGCCGATCTGGCGTATTTTTCTTTGGGTTATTCCGCTTGGTGGTGTTGGGCTGCAGGCATGCGCGCTTGGCTGGGTGGCTTTTCACGCTGGTTGCGCAGCTCGGGCTGGGGCAGTGCCGGGCCGCGTGACGCGACAGGACATCGTCTGTGGGTCTTCTGGTTGGGTATGGCTGTTTTGTTGGCCAGCAGCTGCGTGCTGGAGTGGACGCACCTGTACCGTTGGGACGCCCATTTGCCGGGGGCCAGCGGGGGGGTACTGGGCCATGTGCTTGGCACACCCGCCATCCATTGGCTGGGCGTGACCGGTTCTGCGCTGGTTGGCATCGTGTTGATGGTTCTGGGCATGGCCCTGGTGTTCCGTTTTTCGTGGTCCGATCTGGCCGAGTCCATTGGGGCTCGCATCGATGCCTTGATCCAGCGCCGCCATGTGCAGCGCGAGATCGAGACCGATCTGGCCTTGGGGCAGCAGGCGCTGCGTGAGCGGGAATTGACCAGCTTGCAGCCGTTCGAGCCACCGTGGCAAGAGCGTGCCGAGCCCATGCTCGACGATGCCCTCGCACCGTCGCCCCAGCTGGAGATTGCCCCGCTGCCGGTGCCGCCACCCAAACCCGTACCCATGGTGATCGAGCCGGGCGTGACCGAAGTGCCACGCAGTGAACGGGTGGTCAAGGAGCGGCAGAAACCCCTGTTCAACGAATTGCCCGACAGCAAACTGCCGCAGGTCGACCTGCTGGACGCACTGACTGCGCGGCAGGAAACCGTCTCTCCCGAAACGCTGGAGATGACCAGTCGCCTGATCGAGAAAAAGCTCAGTGACTTTGGTGTGCAGGTGCGCGTGGTTGCAGCAGCGCCCGGTCCGGTCATCACCCGTTACGAAATCGAACCGGCCACGGGTGTGAAAGGCTCGCAAATCGTCAACCTGGCCAAGGACCTGGCGCGATCGCTGTCCCTGGTGTCGATCCGCGTGATCGAAACCATTCCTGGCAAGAATTACATGGCGTTGGAATTGCCCAATGCCAAGCGCCAGTCAATCAAACTCAGCGAGATCTTGGGTTCGCAGGTTTACAACGAAGCCAAGTCCATGCTGACCATGGGCTTGGGCAAGGACATCGTTGGCAACCCGGTGGTGGCTGACTTGGCCAAGATGCCACACGTGCTGGTCGCCGGCACCACCGGTTCTGGCAAATCGGTCGGCATCAACGCCATGATCCTGTCCTTGCTCTACAAGGCTGAAGCACGCGATGTGCGCTTGCTGATGATTGACCCCAAGATGCTGGAGATGTCGGTCTACGAGGGCATTCCGCATTTGCTGGCGCCGGTCGTGACCGACATGAAGCAGGCCGCGCACGGCCTGAACTGGTGCGTGGCCGAAATGGAAAAACGCTACAAGCTCATGAGCAAGCTGGGCGTGCGCAACCTTGCCAGCTACAACACCAAGATCGAGGAAGCCACGGCGCGCGAAGAGTTCATCTACAACCCCTTCAGCCTGACGCCGGACGATCCCGAGCCGCTCAAGCGGCTGCCGCACATCGTCATCGTCATCGACGAGCTGGCTGACCTGATGATGGTGGTGGGCAAGAAGATCGAAGAGCTGATTGCCCGCCTGGCGCAAAAAGCGCGGGCTGCCGGTATCCACCTGATTTTGGCCACGCAGCGCCCCAGCGTGGACGTGATCACCGGTCTGATCAAGGCCAACATCCCGACCCGCATCGCTTTCCAGGTGTCCAGCAAGATCGACAGCCGGACCATCCTGGACCAAATGGGCGCCGAAGCCCTGCTGGGCATGGGCGACATGCTCTACATGCCCTCGGGCACGGGGTTCCCGATCCGGGTGCATGGCGCCTTTGTCAGCGATGACGAAGTGCACCGCGTGGTCCAATACCTCAAGAGTCAGGGCGAACCCGATTACATCGAGGGCGTCCTCGAAGGCGGCACTGTCGATGGTGAAGAGGGGCTGCTGGGTGAGGGGGGTGACGACGGCGAGAAGGACCCGATGTACGACCAGGCGGTCGAAGTCGTGCTCAAGAACCGCAAGGCCAGCATTTCCCTGGTGCAGCGCCACCTGAAGATTGGCTACAACCGCGCTGCCCGCCTGGTCGAAGACATGGAAAAAGCCGGTCTGGTCAGCGCCATGAGCGGCAGTGGCCAGCGCGATATCTTGGTCCCTGCGCGAGCGGAGTAATGTTGGTGAAGCTGCATCGCCGAGATTGGCTTGTGGCTATTGCCGCGGTTTGGCCGACCCTGTCGGCTTGGGCACAGAGCGATGGCCTGAACCTGTTGGGCCAGTTTTTGCAGACCACACGCAGTGGCCGGGCGCAGTTCACGCAGGTGGTCACGGCGCCGCCCAAAGTTGGTCAGTCCCCGCGCCAGCGCACGTCTTCGGGCACGCTCGAATTCCAGCGTCCGGGGCGGTTTCGCTTCAGCTACAAAAAACCGTTCGAACAAACCCTGGTGGCCGATGGCCAGACCCTGTGGCTGTATGACCCCGATCTGCAGCAGGTGACGGCGCGAGCGCAGGCCCAGGTGCTGGGCAGCACGCCGCTCGCGCTGATCATTGGATCGACCGATCTGACCGGTTTGCAGAAGGATTTCCAGTTGCAGACCGAGTCCGCCCGCGAGGGCCTGCAGTGGGTGCGTGTCACCCCGCGGCGCACCGATGGCCAGGTGCAACACGCGCTGCTGGGCCTGCGTGCTGCGCAGCGCGGTCCTGAGCTGGTGGTGCTCGACGTGCTCGATGCGCTGGGTCAGCGCTCCGTGCTGACCTTCAGTGCATTGGAGGTCAATCCGTCATTGCGCCCCGAAGCCTTTCAGTTCCACCCTCCGACGGGCACGGACGTGATCCGGCCCTGAAGCCCTTCAACATGCCGGCAACGCATATCCCCTTGGCCGAACGCCTGCGTCCGCGCACGCTGGGCGAAGTGATCGGGCAACAGCACATCCTGGGTGAAGGCATGGCGCTGCGCCTGGCGTTTGAATCTGGCCAGCCCCACAGTTGCATCTTGTGGGGGCCTCCAGGTGTGGGCAAGACCACCATCGCGCGCCTGATGGCCGAGGCTTTTGATGCGCAGTTCATCAGCATCAGTGCGGTGCTGGGGGGGGTGAAGGACATCCGCGAGGCGGTAGAGAAAGCCCAAACCGCACGCGATGGCTTGCATGCGCAGCGGACCATCGTGTTCGTCGACGAGGTGCACCGCTTCAACAAAAGCCAGCAGGATGCTTTCCTGCCGCACGTGGAAAGCGGCCTCTTTACCTTCATTGGCGCCACCACTGAAAACCCTTCGTTCGAGGTGAACTCGGCTTTGCTGTCACGGGCCGCAGTGTATGTGTTGCAGTCGCTGAATGAAGAAGACCTCCAGCAAATCGTGATCAGGGCACAGGCCATTGGAGCGGTGCCGGCGCTCGAACCGGAGGCGCTGCAGCGCCTGCTGGGCTACGCCGATGGCGATGCACGCCGCTTGCTCAACACGCTGGAGACGCTGGCCATGGCCGCCACGCGTGAAAAAGTGGACCCGATCACCGACGTCTGGTTGCTCAAGGTGTTGGGCGAGCGCATGCGCCGCTACGACAAGGGCGGCGAGCAGTTCTACGACACCATCAGTGCTTTGCACAAATCGGTGCGCGGCTCCGACCCCGATGCGGCCTTGTATTGGCTGGTGCGCATGCTTGATGGCGGGGTGGATCCGCGCTACATCGCCAGGCGCCTGATCCGCATGGCGGCTGAAGACATTGGCCTGGCCGATCCGCGTGCGCTGCGGCTCGCGCTCGATGCCAGCGAGGTGTATGAGCGCCTGGGCAGCCCCGAAGGCGAGCTGGCCCTGGCCGAGTGCGTGGTGTATTTGGCGGTGACCGCCAAATCCAATGCGGTCTACAAGGCCTTCAACGAGGCCAAGGCCTTTGTGAAACAAGACGGCACGCGCCCAGTGCCTCTGCACCTGCGCAACGCACCGACCCAGCTCATGAAGCAGCTGGATTACGGCAAGGGTTACCGCTACGCACACGACGAGCAAGATGGTTTTGCCGCAGGCGAGCGTTACCTGCCAGAAGGCATGGCCGATCCAGGTTTTTACCGACCGGTACGGCGCGGTCTGGAAATCAAGATCGATGACAAACTGCGCGAGCTGCGTGAAAAGAACGCCGCACAGGGTCGGTCTTCTCAAGCATAAAGGAGCACAAGCGATGGACGTCTTGCTTCAACAGATCATCAATGGCCTGGTGCTGGGCAGCATGTATGCCTTGGTCGCGCTGGGCTACACCATGGTCTACGGCATCATCAACCTCATCAACTTTGCCCACGGTGAGGTGCTCATGGTGGGCGCACTCACCAGTTGGACCGCCATCGGCCTGATGAAAGACGCCATGCCGGGCGCACCGGGCTGGCTGGTGTTGGTTCTGGCCACACTGATCGCCTGTGTGGTGGCCGCTGCGCTTAATTTTGCGATCGAGAAGATCGCCTACCGCCCCTTGCGCAACAGTCCCAAGCTGGCACCGCTGATCACAGCGATCGGCATGAGCATCCTGTTGCAGACGCTGGCCATGATCATCTGGAAGCCCAATTACAAGGCTTACCCAACCCTGTTGCCGAGCACGCCGGTGCACATCGGCGGTGCCGTGATCACCCCCACACAGATCATGATCCTGGGGGTGACGGCGGTGGCGCTGGCGGTGCTCATGTGGCTGGTCAACGCCACCCGCCTGGGGCGTGCCATGCGCGCCACCGCCGAAAACCCACGCGTGGCGGCCCTCATGGGCGTCAAGCCCGACCGGATCATTTCAGCCACCTTCATCATCGGCGCTGTTCTGGCGGCGATTGCCGGTGTCATGTACGCCTCCAACTACGGCACTGCGCAGCATTCGATGGGCTTTATTCCCGGACTCAAAGCCTTCACGGCGGCAGTGTTCGGCGGCATTGGCAATCTCTCGGGTGCCGTGATCGGCGGCCTGCTGCTGGGCCTGATCGAGTCGATTGGCTCAGGCTACATCGGCGAGCTCACCGGCGGTGTGCTCGGCAGCCACTACACCGACATTTTTGCCTTCATTGTGCTCATCATCGTGTTGACCCTGAGGCCGTCTGGTCTGATGGGCGAACGTGTGGCCGATCGTGCCTGAGGGGACCGCCATGCAACGCAACAAGTCTTTGAAGCACCTGCTCATCGGTTTGGCACTCCTGGTGCTGCCGCTGGTTCTGCAGTTCTTTGGGAACGCCTGGGTCCGCATCGCCGATGTTGCGCTCCTTTACGTCATGTTGGCGCTGGGCCTGAACATCGTGGTGGGCTATGCCGGCTTGCTCGATTTGGGGTACGTCGCCTTCTTTGCTGTGGGGGCCTACATGTACGGTCTGCTGGCTTCACCGCACTTGCTCGACACATTTCCGGCGCTGGCGGTGTACTTCCCGAATGGGCTGCACATGCCGCTGTGGGTCATTGTGCCTGTGGGGGCGGCGCTGGCGGGTCTCTTTGGCATGTTGCTGGGGGCGCCCACGCTGCGGTTGCGGGGTGACTACCTGGCCATCGTGACGTTAGGCTTTGGTGAAATCATCCGCGTGTTCATGAACAACCTGGACCACCCGGTCAACATCACCAACGGTCCCAAGGGCATCGACATGATCGACTCGGTTTCCATCTTCGGCTGGAGTCTGAGCAAGAAATTGGCGATTGGCGGTGTCGAGATTGCCTCGGTCAGTCTGTACTACTACCTGTTCCTCTCGCTGGTGCTGCTGAGTGTGCTGATTTCGCACCGACTGGAGTTTTCGCGCATCGGCCGCGCCTGGATGGCGATCCGCGAAGACGAAATTGCCGCCAAGGCCATGGGCCTGAACACCCGCAACCTCAAGTTGCTGGCCTTTGGCATGGGCGCCACTTTCGGCGGGGTGTCGGGCGCCATGTTTGCCGGCTTTCAGGGTTTCGTGTCGCCCGAATCTTTCAGCCTGATGGAGTCGGTGATGATCGTCGCCATGGTCGTGCTGGGCGGCTTGGGGCATTTGCCCGGCGTCATCTTGGGAGCTGTGCTGCTCTCGGCCCTGCCCGAAGTGCTGCGCTATGTGGCGGGACCCTTGCAGGCCATGACCGATGGCCGTCTGGATGCTGCCATCTTGCGGCAGTTGTTGATCGCGTTGGCCATGATCGTCGTGATGCTCTTGCGACCACGCGGTCTTTGGCCTTCGCCAGAGCATGGCCAACCGCTGAACCACAAGAAGTGAAGGCGTGCATGATGACAAAAGACACTGTTCTCCAGGTCGCCGGCATTTCCAAACGCTTTGGTGGCTTGCAAGCCCTCACCGATGTGGGGCTGACCATCCAGCGTGGGCAGGTCTACGGCCTGATCGGTCCCAATGGTGCAGGCAAGACCACATTCTTCAATGTGATCACTGGCCTGTACACACCCGACAGCGGCAGCTTTGAACTCGCGGGCAAGCCTTACCAACCCACGACGGTGCATGAAGTGGCCCGGGCTGGCATTGCACGCACCTTCCAGAACATCCGTTTGTTTGCCGAGATGACGGCCCTTGAAAATGTGATGGTGGGTCGGCACGTCCGCACGCATTCTGGCTTGCTGGGCGCGGTGCTGCGCACGCCGGCCTTCAAGGCAGAAGAAGCGGCCATTGCGCAGCGCGCGCAAGAACTCCTGGATTACGTGGGCATCGGCCAGTACGCGGGCTACCGCGCGCGCACCCTCTCGTATGGTGACCAGCGCCGCTTGGAGATCGCCCGTGCCCTCGCCACCGATCCGCAGCTGATCGCCCTCGATGAGCCGGCAGCGGGCATGAACGCCACCGAGAAAGTGCAGCTGCGCGAGCTGATCGAGCGCATACGCCAAGACAACCGCACCATCTTGCTGATCGAGCACGATGTGAAACTGGTCATGGGGCTGTGCGACCGCGTGACGGTGCTCGACTACGGTCGGCAAATTGCCGAAGGCACACCGGCCGAAGTGCAAAAGAACGAACAAGTGATCGAAGCCTATCTGGGCACCGGAGGACACTGAGATGGGAGACACACTGCTCAAGGTCCGGGGTCTGAAAGTGGCCTACGGCGGCATCCAGGCGGTCAAGGGCGTGGACATGGATGTGCGCGAAGGTGAGCTGGTCACCCTGATCGGCTCCAACGGCGCCGGCAAAACCACCACCATGAAGGCCATCACCGGCACCCAGCTGGCACAAGCGGGTGAGATCGAGTACCTGGGGCGCCCTATCCAGGGCCAAGGCCCCTGGGACTTGGTTCGGCAAGGCTTGGCCATGGTGCCCGAAGGCCGAGGCGTGTTTGCCCGCATGACCATCACCGAGAACCTGCTGATGGGGGCTTACCTGCGCTCAGATGCGGCGGGCATTGCGGCTGACATGGCCAAGATGTTCGACACCTTCCCGCGGCTGCGCGAGCGCCAGAACCAGCTGGCGGGCACCATGTCGGGGGGCGAGCAGCAAATGTTGGCCATGGCCCGTGCGCTCATGAGCCGTCCGCGTGTGCTGTTGCTCGATGAACCGTCGATGGGGCTGTCACCCATCATGGTCGACAAGATTTTTGAGGTGGTGAAAGGTGTCCATGCGCAGGGCATGACCGTGGTGCTGGTGGAACAAAACGCCAGCCGCGCCCTGGCCATGGCCGACCGGGCCTATGTGATGGAGTCGGGCCTGATCACCATGAACGGCTCCGGGCGCGATCTGTTGGTTGACCCGAGGGTGCGGGCCGCGTATCTTGGGGAATGATTTCGGCAAGGAGACAACGATGCGTCTGAGCGAACAGGCAGTCCGTGACTACCAGGAACAGGGTTACCTGATCCCGCCTTATCGGCTCGAGCCTGCGCATCTGCAGTCTCTACAGCAGGCGCTCGATCAGCTCATCCGAGACAACCCGGGCGTGCGCCCTGAGAAACTCGTCAGCGCGCACATTGAGGGCCAGAACGACGAAGGTGTCAAAGGCAGTCGGCGTTTTCTGGAGTTGGCCATGCATCCCCCCATCGTGGACATGGTCGAACAAATCATCGGCCCCGATGTGGTCCTTTGGGGTTGCCATGTGTTCTGCAAGCCCCCGGCGGAGGGTTTTGAGACGCCTTGGCACCAGGATGGCCACTACTGGCCGATCCGGCCGCTGGCCACTTGCACCGTCTGGGTGGCACTCGAACCTAGCACCCGTGAGAACGGTTGTCTGCGCGTGATCCCGGGTTCACACCGTCGCCATGTGCTGCACCCGCATTTGCACGAAGACCGCAACGACCTCACGCTCAACCAGCGCATGGCCGACGGCACGTTCGATGAGCAGGAGGCCGTGGATCTGGAGCTTGAGCCCGGTCAGATGTCGATGCACGACGTCTACATGATCCATGGCGCCAAAGCCAACCGTTCAGCGCAGCGACGCACTGGCGTGGCCTTGCGCTTCATGCCGGGCACGTCCTTGTTTGATCGAAATCTGCGGCCTTCGGACGGCCAGACCGGCGTACCGGTCAGTTTTGCCACACGGCCGCTGTGGCTGCTGCGCGGCCAGGACCGCACCGGACAGAACGACTTCAAGGTCGGCCACCGGCGCTGAAGCCATGGCGGGTAGACCTCAGTCCACCCGTGCACCACTGGCCTTGACCACGGGCTCGTAGCGGGTCAGTTCCTTTTGGATGAAAGCGCCAAATTGTTCCGGACTGGTGGGGACCGGTTCGGCCATCAGCTGGGCAAAGCGGGTGTGTGTTTCAGGCGCACGCAGTGCCTCTGTGAAGGCCTTGTTCAAGCGCTCCACCACATCGCGTGGTGTGCTGGCCGGGGCGACCAGGCCCCACCAGGTGTCGATCTCGAACCCTGGTAATGTTTCACCCATGGCCGGGATGTTGGGCAGGATCTTGTTGCGTTGTGCGGTGGTGACGGCCAGGGCTTTGAGCTTGCCGGCCTTGATGTTCGCCGCTGCCGTGGCCAGGTTGTCGAAGTTGAAATCGACCTGACCGGACAGGAGGGCCAGCTGCGCCGGGTTGCCACCGCTGTAGGGAATGTGCACCGCAAAGATGCCTGCGGCCTTCTTGAACATTTCGCCCGCCAGATGGCCAGCGCTGCCATTGCCGCCCGAGCCATAATTGAGTTTGGCTGGATGGGTTTTGGCGTAAGCGATCAGATCGGCCAGCGTCTGGATCTTCAGGCGTTGCGCGGTCTCGGTATTCATCACCAAGACGTTCGGCACCCGCACCATCTGCGTGATGGGCGCGAAGTCCCGGACCGCGTCGTAGGGCATTTTGCTGAAGAGCCAGGGGTTGATGGCGTGCGTTGCCACAGCCGCCAGACCAAGGGTGTGGCCATCCGGGGTCGCCTTGGCAATCAGATCGGCGCCGAGGTTGCCGCCTGCGCCGGGCTTGTTTTCGACGATCACGGTGCCCAACGTGTCACGCACCCGCTCAGCCAGCGCACGTGCCGTCACGTCCAGCGGACCCCCTGGCGCGTAAGGCACGATCAGGCGAATCGGTTTGCCTTGCGCCCAGGAGGGGAGGGCCGCCAGTGTGGCAGTGCTGAACAGGAAAGAGCGGCGTTGCATGGCGGCTTCCTTGAAGGTGTGGATCAGGCTTTGGCCTTGTCGGCTTCGGAGGTGAAGGAATCGGCGTAGAACTCTTCGCTGGGCAGACGACCCTGGGCCACGTAGTCGCGCTGGGCGGACTCGACCACGACGGGCGCGCCGCAGGCATAGACCTGGAAGCCTGACAGATCTGGGTGGTCCTCCAGGACGGCCTGGTGCACGAAGCCGGTGCGACCCCTCCACTGGTCTTCGGCTTCGGCGTTGGAGATGACCGGCACGTACTTCAGGTGGGGCATGACCTTCAACTGCGCTTCGATCCAGTCGGCCATGTACAGATCGGATGGGCGACGGCCGCCCCAGTACAGCGTGGCCGGGCGCGTGATGCCCTGGTGCTGCATGTGCTCGATCAGCGCCTTGATCGGGGCAAAGCCTGTGCCCGAAGCCAACAGGACCATGGGTTTGTTGGAATCTTCACGCAGATAGAAACTGCCATAGGGCCCTTCGGCGCGCAGGATGTCCTTTTCCTTCATGGTCGAGAAGACCGGGTCGGTGAACTTGCCGCCGGGCATGTGGCGGATGTGCAGCTCCACCATGGGGGGCGAGACTTCGAGGGTGTGCGGCGCGTTGGCCATGCTGTAGCTGCGGCGCGAGTTGTCGCGCAAGATGAACTCGATGTACTGGCCGGCGCGGAACTTGATGGGGTCGTTGGCGGGCAGTTGCAGCTTGAGTACCACCACGTCGTGCGACTTCTTTTCCAGGCTGGCCACGCGCACAGGCATTTTCTTGACGGGCAGTCCGCCTTCTTCCGTCACCTGTTTGGATTCGAGCACCACATCGCTCTGGGCGGTGGCGCAGCAGGTCAGGATCAGGCCTTGCGCTTCTTCGGTCGCCGACAGGGCTTTTTCCTGATGAGGACCGTGGGCCACGGTGCCCGAGAGCTTTTTGCACTTGCACGAACCGCAGGCGCCGTCCTTGCAGCCGTAGGGCAGGCCAATGCCCTGGCGGATGCCGGCGGCCAGCAGGGTTTCGGAGGACTCGGCGGCGAAGCTGCGGCCGCTGGGCTGGACGGTGATCTGGAAGCTCATGTTTTCGGTATCCTTGCGGGGTTTTCTGACCCGGAACCCCTGATTTTGCCTTCAAACCAGACCCCCCTTGGCGCCTTGCCTGCGCGCTTTCGCCGGCCTCGAGTGCTGATTGTCGGCTGTGGTGATGTGGGGCTGCGTGCCGCTGGCCAGCTGGGGGCGCCGCAAAGCCGGCGTGTGCGCCTGCTGGCATTGACCTCCTCACCCGAGCGGGTGCGTCTGTTGCGGGCTTGTGGCCTCACGCCCTTGGTGGGTGATTTGGACCAGCCCGCAACGCTGCGACGCCTGTCGGGTCTGGCGCAGCGTGTGCTGCACCTGGCCCCGCCACCTGGTGATGTGCGTGGGGTGGTCAACCATGACCCTCGCACCCGCGACCTGCTGAGGGCCTTGCGTTTGCGCACAGCGCCCCATGCGCTGGTGTATGCCTCTACCACCGGCGTGTATGGCGACTGCCAGGGCCAGCGCGTGAGCGAATCGCGACCGGTCCAACCGCACACAGCCCGTGCACGACGCCGTGTCGACGCCGAGCAATGGGTGCGTTTGTACGGTCGCAGTGGTGTGCGCAGCAGCATCTTGCGCGTGCCAGGTATTTATGCCCAAGACCGCGAAGGCGGTACGCCGCGTGAGCGCCTGCTCAAGGGCACCCCGGTGCTGCAGGTGAGTGACGACGTCTACACCAACCACATCCATGCCACTGATCTCGCGCGTGCCTGCGTGCTGACCTTGTGGCGCGGCCGCGCCCAGCGTGTGCTCAACGTCTGCGACGACACCGACATGAAGATGGGCGATTATTTCGATCTGGCCGCCGATCTGATGGGCTTGCCCAGGCCGGCGCGCGTGCCCCGTGCCACGGCCCACGAGGCTTTGCCGCTCATGTTGCTGAGTTTCATGAACGAGTCACGCCGGCTCGACAACCAGCGCATGAAAAAGGAGCTGCGCTTGCAACTGAGGGTGCCCCATGTGCGTCAGGGCCTGAGCCCACAAACAGGCCTGTTCGGTGCCTGAACATGGACAGTTTGCGCATTGACAAATGGCTCTGGGCAGCCCGTTTTTACAAGACGCGCAGCTTGGCGGCCGAAGACCTTGGCAAGCACCGTGTGCAGGTCAACGGGCAAGATGCCAAAGCCTCGCGCGAGGTCAAGCCCGGCGATCGTGTGCGCCTGCGTCAGGGCGTGATCGTGCGCGAAGTGGTGGTGCGCGGCATCAGCGCGGCTCGTGGTCCGGCGCCGGTGGCGCAGCAGCTCTATGAGGAAACGCCTGAAAGCCTGCAGGCCCGGGAAGCCGCGGCGCAGCAACGGCGTGTGGCGGCAGAACCTGCTTTGAGCATCGAGCAAGGGCGACCAACCAAGCGTGACCGCCGCCAGATGGACAAAGCCTGGGACGACCGCTGGAGTGCTGGGCTGGATTAGAGCTGGCGCAATGCCTCGGCCACCAGCGCAGCGATGCTGACGCTGTTGCTGGCATGGGGCACGCCATCGGTGCTCCAGATCCGACCCACCCCTGCGCTGCGCACCACTTCCAAGGCGTTGCCTGAAAAAAGGGCATGGGTGACGGCCACATCGACTGAGCGTGCCCCTGCTTGCAGCAGGAGGCGGGCGGTTTGCGCCAGCGTGTGGCCGCTGCTGGCGATGTCGTCCAGCAACACGACTGCCCGACCTGTCACGGACACATCGGGCAGTTGGACATCGACTTGCCGGTCTCCATGGCGGATCTTGGTGCAGACGGCGTGGTCGAACCGGTGCTGCTGGGCAGCGGCTGTGATCCACTGTTCGGACTCTTCGTCGGGGCCGACCAGCAAGGCGTCGGGACACTGGCTGAACACGAAATCGGCCAGCAGCGGTGCGGCGCTGAGGGCAATCGCTTGCTTGGCCGGAACAGCTTCCTGCAAAGTGGTTACTCGGTGCAGATGAGGATCGATGGTGATGACCGCATCGAACAAGTCCGCAAGATGACGGCCAATGATCTGCTGGCTGACGGCTTCGCCCGGTTCAAAAGCCACATCCTGGCGCATGTAGGCCAGGTAGGGTGCGACCAGTGTGAGGTGTCTTGCGCCCAGCTGGCGAGAGGTTCGCGCGGTGAGCAGCAATTCAACGAGCCGGGTATTGGCATCGTTCAAGGAGCGCAGCATGACGACCCGTTCGGGCAAATCGGTGGGCAAGCGCAGCTTGATCTCGCTGTCGGGGAAAACATGGTGCTCAATGCAACGCAGGGGCATGCCTGCGGCATCGGCGATCCGGTGGGCCAGGGACGCTTCGTTTTCGAGGTACAGCAGCAGTTCGGGGCCTGGCATCAGAACTCCACAAAAGCGTGGGGCACATCGTCGGCGGTGCCGATGCTGTAGCCGCTCGACTTGTCACAGGCATGGCGTGCGAATTGCAGGTCCGCTGGAAAGTGGGCATGCACCCGGTAGAGCAAGTCTCCGGCTTGGACGGCTTCTCCCAGTTTTTTGAGCAGATCCACGCCGGCCTGCCGAACTTTGGGCGCTCCAGCAAAACGGGCAATCCGTGCCAGCTGGAGGTTGTCGATCCCACTCACCACACCCGCACGATCAGCGCGGACATCGAAGCTCAGCGGGCCCAGCACCAGCTGGTTGTGGTCGAACTGGCGCGCGCCTTGGGCCTGGATGATGTCGTTCATCTTGACCAACGCACGACCTGAGTCGAGGATGTCGCGCGCGATGGCAAACCCATCGCCGCCCCGCACATCGGGGCTGAATTCGATCAGGCGCCCGGCCAGTCGCAACGATTTTTGACGCAGGTCCATGGGTGCGCGCGGGTCGTTCTCAAGCACGCGCATCACATCACGGGCTTCAAGTGCAGGGCCGATGCCGTAACCGATGGGCTGGCGGCCATCGCTGATGACCACATCCAGCGAGAGCTTGAGGCGGCCGGCCACGTATTCGAACAGCCGCCGCAGGCGCTGCGCCTCGGACATGGAGCGGACCTTGGCCGTTGGTCCGATCGGGATGTCCAGCACCAGGTGGGTGGATCCTGCCGACACTTTTTTGGACAGGATCGAGGCGACCATCTGTGCGGGAGAGTCCAGCGAGAGGGGACGCTCGACCGAGATCAACACATCGTCCGCTGGCGACAGGTGCGCCGTGCCGCCCCAGGTCAGGCAGCCGTGGTGGGCCTGCACGATGCGGGCCATCTTCTCGAAGGACAGTTCGACATCGGCCAGCACCTCCATCGTGTCGGCTGTGCCCGACGGTGAGGTGATCGCGCGCGAAGAGGTCTTGGGGCAGACCATGCCATGCGCGGCCACGATCGGCACGATCAGCATGGAAGTGCGGTTGCCCGGAATGCCGCCGATGCAGTGCTTGTCCACCACCACACGCTCTTTCCAGTCCAGCTGCCGTCCGGCTTCGATCATGGCCTGGGTCAGGTAATACACCTCATCACGGTCCAGCTCATCGCGGTTGGTGGCCACCACGAAGGCGGTCAGCTCGATCTTGGAGTAGTGGTGCTCTGTGATGTCGTGGATGATGGCCCGGAAATCGTCCAACGCCAGCCGCTCGCCAGCCAGCTTGCGGTGCAGGGCCTGGATCGATTCGGGCGGGTCGGCCTGCGACACGGTGACCAGTTGTCCGTCCTCTAGGCCCAGTTGATTGAAGGCGGCATCGGACAGACCCAGTTCGTTGCAGCCCAGCAGTTTGCCGTTCTCCACCACATTGAGTGTGGCCAGCACGCTGTGTCCGTTGCTGCGCACCTCCACCTTCGACAGTGCCTTGAAGCCTTCGGCCCGGTAGATGCCGCAATCGCGGTGCATGTAGGCCACGTTCTCGTGGTAGGTGTCGATGCGCATGCGCCGCAGGCTCAGGCGAGCGCTGCTCTGGCTATTGTTGTCCGGACTGTTGCCTGAGTCAGTGGTTTTGTCCATGCCGATGGATGCCCAAGTGAAGCGCCAAGTCTCTTGCCCACCCATGAGGACTTGGCAAGAGGTCTGCGGACCATCATAGAGCGCCGCATGCCGACCGTGTTGCGGCAGGGCAAATAAAAAAGCAACTTCGAACGAAGTTGCTTTTTTGCACATGTGGTGCCCGGGGCCGGAATCGAACCGGCACGCCTTGCGGCGGGGGATTTTGAGTCCCCTGCGTCTACCAATTTCACCACCCGGGCAACAGGCGCGAATTATGACACAGGGGGCGGTACCGGTTTTTGCAGGGCTTGCAGCACGCGCCGCACGCGGGCATCGTCCTCGTTGTTTTCGGACAGCTGTGACAGCAGGGTGGTGGCATCACTGGCGCTGGTGAGCAGGTGGACTTGCGACACCAGCAAACGCAGCTGGCGCGCGGCCAAATCGGGGTGCTGTGCAGGGTCGATCACGATGGCGTTGACAGCCAGTTTGTCTTCACGCTTTTTGTCTTCGAATTCTCGCTGCGCTTCCCGGGTGAGCCGCTGGATGTCTTCGGGCGACAGGTGAAGGCGTTCCGATTCGGCGGCCAGCAAGGCGCGCGCTTTGGGGTTGATTTCGCCGTCCTGGTAGGCATGCAGCAGGCGCTGCTTGAAGGCTTCGCGGTCAATGCGCAGCTGGTCGGTGAAGGCTGAGGCCAGCAGGCCGGCCGGGATGGCAAAGATGCCAATGCCCAGCAGGGCCAGCACCACCGTCAGCGCACGCCCCATGGGGGTGATGGGCGAGATGTCACCATAACCGACCGAGGCAAGGGTGACCACGGCCCAGTAAATGGATTGGGGGATGTTTTCAAACTTGTCGGGTTGGACTTCGTGTTCGAAAAGGTAGCCCATGCTGGCGGTCAGGATGACCAACAGCAGCATCACGAAGACCGAGGCAAAGATCACCTGCCATTCACGCTGAACCACGCTGTAGAGCGTTTTGGTGGCGGTGGTGTAGCGCGTGAGCTTGAGCAGCCGCATGAGCCGGAAGACACGCAGGAAGCGCAGGTCCAGCGAAAAGGGCAAAAAGCGTTCGAGCAAGAAGGGCAAGATGGTGAGCAGGTCAATGATGGCCGAACCGCTCCTGAAGTGCCGCCATCGCGCCCAAGCATGTTTCCTGTAGTGAGGGTTTTCCGGCGCGGCATAGAGCCGGGCAGCGTATTCGAACGTGAAAATGCTGAAAGAGATCACATCGATGATGAAAAATTCATGCGCCAAAACCGTGCGCACGCTTTCAATCGACTCCAGCACCACGGTGGTGATGGACAACAGCACCCAGAAGATGATGAAGTTGTCAAAATAGACGTGCAGTTGCCCGGAGTGGCCGGTGGGTTCGAGCAATGCATACAGCTTGCCTCTGAAACTGCGGGCATGGTTGAGTTCCTGGAATTCCCTCCATGCCGGGACCATGTAACGGGAGAGCTTGAACAAGCGCATGAGCCGCAGCACCCGCAAAATCCGCAGCATTTCCACATCGACATTGACCATGTTGGCAAAGTAGAACGGCGCAATCGCGATCAGGTCGACCAATGCGTAGAAGCTGAAAAAGTGGCGTATGCGGGCAAAAGGTTTGCCCCGCAGCTCCGGTTGCAGTGGCGCCGTGGCCAGGCGCAGCAGGTACTCGATGCTGAAGATGCCGACCGTCACCACATCGAAGAAATGAAAGGACTGTGCGTGTGGTGCATACAGCAGCGGGTTGTGCTCGGCCACGATGGCCACCACGCTCAGGATGATGAGCCAGGCGATCAGGTTGTCGATCTGCTGTGCATAGCCTTTGTCGAACGCATGGTCAAACAGCCAGTGGTAGAGCGTGGCCAGTGGGCCGGAGGGTTTCGGGTGCCCGGTATCGCCTGTATGGGAGTGCATGGGTGCTTGCCGTTGGAGGGGAATTTCGGGAATAGTATGACTTTTGTGAGGGCTTTTACCCAGGATGGCGGCGCTCCTTTTGGAATGGCTACTTGGGTATTCAAATGCTCTGCCGATGGTTGGGGAGGCTCAAGAAGACGTCCCTGCAGCCGATTACGACACCATGTTGTTGTGTTCACGGGTTTTGTCATGAAGTTGTTTTCACCTGCTCTGATGGTTTTGACGCATGCCCTGGTGTGGGCCTTAGCCATGCCGGCATGGGCGGCCAAGCCCGCCGCAGGCTCGGGCTGCCTGGTGGCCGAATTCAAGACCTTGTCGCTGAGCCTCAACGATGTGGTGGTGCGCGCGCAGCAGGCCAAGACCTGGTTGCAGAAAAACATTGCGCGTTGTTCGTCGGAGCAGCTTTCGGCGATTGAGAGCAACAGCCCTTCCTGGCTTGGCCATGCGTTGACACCCGAATTGGCGGGGTTGATCGAAGGCGCCATAGAGGCCAAAATTTCCGGCAATCCGGCGCTCATGGGACAGCTGTACGAATCCCTGGGCAAGGAGGGCAAGGCCTCGGTGGAGACCTACAGGAATCCGACGCCACGTGCACCGGTGGTGCAGCCGGCGGTGGTGCAGGGGGGGCTGGCGGGGGCCGTCAACTATGGCAATTTGGTGGGGCCTTCGACCTCCATCGTCAACCAGACCGGCAACCAGAACAGCAGCCAAAACAACCTCCAGATGCAGGGGGGCTGGAGCAATCTGCAGCCACCGACCCAGGCAGGCCAGTTGCCTGCCCGGTGACAGTGGCATGGTCTGGCGGCTCAGCCAGGCCGGGGTACTTGTGGCACAGTACAGGAATGACCTATCCCACCATTGAAGACGCGATTGGCAAGACCCCGCTGGTGGCCCTGCAACGCATGGGCGTGGCGGCCAACCAGGCCCGGGGCAATGTGATCCTGGGCAAGCTCGAAGGCAACAACCCGGCAGGCTCCGTCAAGGACCGCCCGGCTCTGTCCATGATTCGCCGCGCCGAAGAGCGCGGTGAAATCAAGCCGGGTGACACCCTGATCGAAGCGACCTCGGGCAACACCGGCATCGCGCTGGCCATGGCGGCAGCCATCAAGGGTTACCGCATGATCCTGATCATGCCCGAGGACCTCTCGATCGAGCGCGCCCAGACCATGAAGGCTTTTGGTGCCGAACTCATCCTCACCCCCAAGAGCGGTGGCATGGAATACGCCCGTGATCTGGCCGACAACATGGCCGCGCAGGGCAAGGGGCGGATCCTGGACCAGTTTGCCAACGCCGACAACCCGCGCATCCATTACGAAACCACCGGTCCCGAAATCTGGGAGCAGACCGGCGGCAAGATCACCCACTTTGTGAGTGCCATGGGCACCACGGGCACCATCACCGGCGTGTCGCGCTACCTCAAGGAAAAGAACCCGGCGATCCGCATCATCGGCGCGCAGCCGAGCGAAGGTTCACGCATCCCGGGCATCCGCAAGTGGCCGCAGGAGTACCTGCCCAAGATCTATGACCCCAGCCACGTCGATGAGCTGGTGTATGTGAGCCAGCAGGACGCCGAAGAAAGTTGCCGCGAGCTGGCCCGCAGCGAAGGCATCTTTGCGGGCATTTCGGCAGCCGGCGCCTGCTGGGTGGCTCAGCAGATCGCGGCGACGGTGCAGAACGCGACCATCGTGTTCATCGTTTGTGACCGCGGTGACCGTTACCTCTCCACCGGCGTTTTCCCCGCCTGACGCTCAACAGGATTTCTGGCATGGCCGAATACCGTTATTGCCCCCAATGTGCCACGCCGCTGGCCTGGCTGAGCCAGATGGAAGACGGTGGCGAGCAGCTGCGCCTGCGCTGTACTGCCTGCGACTTTGTGCACTGGAACAACCCCACGCCAGTGCTTGCTGGCATCGTGCAGGTGGGTGACCAGGTGCTGCTGGCGCGCAACGCGGCCTGGCCCGGGCGGCGCTTTGCACTCATCACCGGCTTCATGGAGGCAGGGGAAACGCCCGAGGACGGTATCCGCCGCGAAATCAAGGAAGAAACCAACCTCGACGTCACGGCCCTCCAGCTGGTGGGCGTCTACGACTTCCAGCGCATGAACCAGGTGATCATTGCCTACCATGCGCAGGCCGAAGGCGAGGTGCGGCTCTCACCCGAGCTGGTCGAGCACAAGATGTACGACCTCAAAGACCTGATCTGTTGGCCAGCCGGTACGGGGTTTGCGCTGGGTGACTGGCTGCGCACCCAGGGCATCGAGCCGACCTTCATGAGCTGGGCCGAGCGCGAGGCGCAGAGCCAGGAGACCTCGGCGTGAACGTGGACAAGGAAATCGACACCAGCGGTCTGAACTGCCCGCTTCCCATCCTCAAGGCCAAGAAGGCGTTGACCGAGCTGCAAAGTGGTCAGACCCTCAAGGTGACAGCGACCGACCCGGGCTCATGGCGTGACTTCGAGGCCTTTGCGCGCCAGACCGGCAACGAGTTGCTGTCTCAGGAAAAAGGCGAGGCGAATTTCGTCTACGTGCTCAAGCGGCGATGACGGCACGACCCTCAAAACAAAGGGCGCCACGGGCGCCCTTTGTTTTTGGAGATCACAGGTTCAGCCCAGCCGCTGCAGCTGCTCTTTCACCTTGGCCAGCGTGGCGGTGAACTCGGCCACGCGCTTTTTCTCCTGCTCGATCACTGCGGGGGGCGCCTTGGCCACGAAAGCCTCGTTGGAGAGCTTGCCGTTGGCCTTGGTGATCTCGCCTTCGAGGCGGGTCGCCTCCTTGGAGAGGCGGGCTTTTTCGGCAGCCACGTCGATTTCCATGAACAGGCACAGGCGCGCATCGCCCACCACGGCCACAGGCGCAGCCTGGGCGGCAGCGGCCCAGTCGGTTTCGTTGTCGAAGACCTTGACCTCGCTGAGCTTGGCCAGTGCCTGCAGCACGGGGGCGGCACCCTGCATGAAGGCGGTATCACCCACGACGAACAGCGGCAGGCGGGTGGCCGGCGAGACGTTCATCTCGCCGCGCAGGTTGCGGCAGGCGTCCACCAAGGTCTTGAGCTTGGCCACATGGGCTTCGGCGGCAGGGTCGATCCGCTCGGACTGGCTCACCGGGTAGGCGGCGACGCTGACCGACTCGCCGGCGCGACCAGCCACGGGAGCGACCTTCTGCCAAAGCGCTTCGGTGATGAAGGGGATGATCGGGTGCGCCAGGCGCAGGATCGTCTCCAGCGTGCGGATCAGCGTGCGACGGGTGCCGCGCTGCTGCGCCTCGTTGCCGGTGTTGATCTGCACCTTGGCGATTTCGAGGTACCAGTCGCAGAACTCGTTCCAGACGAAGTCGTAGATCGTGTTGGCCACATTGTCGAGGCGGTACTCGGCAAAGCCTTTGGCGACTTCGGCTTCGATGCGCTGCAGGGCAGAGACGATCCAGCGGTCGGCCTGGCTGAATTCCAGATAGCCGCCACCGGGCAGACACTCTGCCGCGCCGTGCTCTTTCAGGCCGCAGTCCTGGCCTTCGCAGTTCATCAGCACAAAGCGGGTGGCGTTCCAGAGCTTGTTGCAGAAGTTGCGGTAGCCCTCGCAGCGCTTGCTGTCGAAGTTGATGGAGCGGCCCAGCGTGGCCAGCGCGGCAAAGGTGAAGCGCAACGCGTCCGCACCGTAAGCGGGGATGCCGTCGGGGAATTCCTTTTCGGTCTGCTTGCGGACCTTGGGCGCGGTCTCGGGCTTGCGCAGGCCCTGGGTGCGTTTGTCGAGCAGCGGTTCGAGCGAGATGCCGTCGATCAGGTCCACCGGGTCGAGCACATTGCCCTCGGACTTGCTCATCTTCTTGCCTTGCGCGTCGAGCACCAGGCCGTGGATGTAGACGTGTTTGAAAGGCACGCGACCGGTGAAGTGCGTGGTCATCATGATCATCCGGGCGACCCAGAAGAAGATGATGTCGTAGCCGGTCACCAGCACGCTGCTGGGCAGGTACAGGTCGTAGTCTTGGGTTTTTTCAGGCCAGCCCATGGTGCTGAAGGGCACGAGGGCGGAGGAATACCAGGTATCGAGCACGTCTTCGTCGCGCTTGAGGGTTTTGCCGGGGGCTTTGGCTTGTGCTTCGGCTTCGTTGCGCGCCACATAGACCTTGCCGTCTTCGTCGTACCAGGCTGGGATCTGGTGGCCCCACCACAGCTGGCGCGAGATGCACCAGTCCTGGATGTTGTTCATCCACTGGTTGTAGGTGTTGACCCAGTTTTCGGGCACAAAGCTGACCTGGCCCGATTGCACG
>JACCDQ010828337.1_pt1 | contig 22508 bp, 18 predicted proteins | sample 7446031 | NCBI WGS metagenome assembly JACCDQ01 (sample SAMN15323442, study PRJNA562643) | freshwater metagenome | isolation source: river surface water | place: USA:Blue River Watershed | collected 2017-08-17 | reverse complement strand
TGTTATTCAGAAGGAGATGTCTGTTATCAGTCTAATTAAAGCATTCCGTTCTCGTGGACACCTTTTAGCTAAGACTAACCCTGTTCGCCCTCGTAAAGATCGTCGTCCTCGTTTAGAATTAAAAGACTATGCTCTGTCTGATGCTGATTTAGATACTGTATTCCAAGCAGGTAACTTCTTAGGAATCGGTGCGGCTACTCTTCGCAAAATCATGGAATCGTTGTATAAAATTTATACAGGATCGATTGGTTTCGAATACTCGTTTATTCGTGAAGATGATGTTAAAGACTGGCTTCGTAATAAAATTGAAAAGGAAGCATTGGCTTTCAATCCTTCTCTTGAAGAGAAAAAACAAATTCTCTCTAAGTTGAATGAAGCAGTTGTGTTTGAAAACTTCTTAGGTACTAAATTTTTAGGACAGAAACGCTTTGGCTTGGAAGGTGGAGAAAGTACCATCGCTGCCTTAGATGCGATTATTAACCGTTCTGCTGATTTAGGAGTTAAAGAGGCAATGATTGGTATGGCTCACCGTGGTCGTTTGAACGTGTTAGCGAATATCATGCACAAATCTTATGAAGCAATCTTTGATGGTTTTGAAGGAAATATCCCAGATCAAATCCACGGAGATGGCGACGTAAAATATCACTTAGGATACTCTTCAAAACATATTACACCTGCTGGGTCTGAGATTTCGTTGAAATTAGCTCCGAACCCTTCTCACTTAGAAGCTGTAAACCCATTGGTAGTTGGTTTCTGCCGTGCTAGTGCAGATGCTCATTATGATGGAGATTACGATAAAGTATTACCTATCTTAATTCATGGAGATGCTGCGGTGGCAGGACAAGGAATTGTCTATGAGGTAACGCAGATGGCTAAATTGAAAGGGTATGAGACAGGTGGTACTATTCACTTCGTGATTAATAACCAAGTAGGTTTTACTACTGATTTTGAAGATGCTCGTTCTGCAATCTATTGTACAGATGTGGCGAAAATTATTGACGCTCCTGTATTCCACGTAAACGGAGATGATCCAGAAGCAGTAGTTTTTGTGGCGAAAATGGCGGCAGAATTCCGTCAACAGTTTAATCGTGATGTATTTATTGATATGGTATGTTACCGTAGAAATGGACACAACGAATCGGACGAACCTCGCTTTACTCAGCCAACCCTTTATGCAAATATCGCCACTCATCCGAACCCAAGAGAGGTTTATACGCAAAAGTTGGTTGCTCGTGGTGATATCGATGCTCAATTAGCTACTCAAATGGATAGCGAATTTAAAGCAGAACTACAAGCTCGTTTGGATTTAGTAAAACAAAAGGTACGCCCAGAATATGTACCATTGAAGTTAGATAGCCGTTGGGCTGAATTACGTTTTGCTTCAGAAGGTGATTTTGAGTCTTCTCCAAAAACAGGTATTTCTAAAGAAGCAATTGACAAAGTCGCTGCTGCTTTGACTAAAATGCCAGAAGGTTTCAAAGCCTTGAAACAAATTGAGAAAGTATTAACAGATCGTAAAGCTTATTTTGATAATGGTGTATTAAACTGGGCTACTGCGGAAGCTTTAGCGTATGGTTCATTGTTGTTAGAAGGAAAGCCAGTTCGTTTATCGGGTCAAGACGTTCAACGTGGTACGTTCTCTCACCGTCATGCTGTGTTGCACGATGCTGAAACTAACTTTGCTTATACATCGTTAAACTATATTGAAGAAGGACAAGAAAAAATTCAAATTTATAACTCGTTACTTTCAGAGTATGGAGTATTAGGATTTGAATTTGGCTATGGCCTTGCAAATCCAGATGCTCTTGTGATTTGGGAAGCACAATTTGGTGACTTTGCTAACGGAGCTCAAACAATGATTGACCAATTCATTGCTTCTCACGAATCGAAATGGGGAACTATGAATGGTTTAGTGATGCAATTACCACATGGTTATGAGGGACAAGGGCCAGAGCACTCAAATGCACGTCCAGAGCGTTTCTTACAATTGGCTGCTGAAGAAAATATGATTGTGGCTAATTTGACAACTCCAGCTAACATTTTCCACGCATTACGCCGTCAGTTAACGTGGGATTTCCGTAAGCCTTTGGTGATTATGTCTCCTAAGTCATTATTCCGTCATCCAAAAGTGATGTCTCCAATTGCCGAGTTTATCGATGGTTCATTCCAAGAAGTATATGGCGATGCTTATGTTGAAGATAAGAAGGTGAAGAAAGTATTGCTTTGTTCTGGAAAAATGTACTTCGATTTGTTGGAAAAACAACAAAAAGATGAGCGTAAGGATGTTGCTATTGTACGTATTGAGCAATTACATCCTTTCCCTACGAAACAAGTAGAGGCAGAATTGGCTAAATATCCGAAAGCAAAAGTATTCTGGGTACAAGAAGAACCAGAAAACATGGGCTATTGGTCGTTTGTTATTCGTGAATTTGGATGGAAACGTTTTGAAGGATTGATTGCTCGTAAGAAATCAGCCTCTCCTGCAACAGGTTTCTTAAAAGTACATAACGAAGAACAGGCTGCTTTGGTTAACCAAGCTTTTGAATAGGTTATCACGTTAACAAGCACTCATTTTAGAATTAACGAACTCAATATAATGCTATGGATACTTGGAGCATCCATAAGCTGAAATCCAAAATCCGAATATCAACGATATGGCAATTGAAATGAAAGTACCGCCAGTAGGCGAATCAATAACGGAAGTGACAATCGCTTCTTGGAATAAAAAAGATGGAGATGTTGTGAAAATGGACGAAGTTCTTTGCGAACTTGAGTCGGACAAAGCAACATTTGAGCTTCCAGCAGAAGCAGAAGGCGTATTGAGAATCGTGGCTGCTGAAGGGGATACATTAGCGATTGGGGCTTTAATTTGTGTGATTGAAACAGGTGCAGCTTCGGCGTCAGCTCCTGTGGTAGCACCAGCAGTTGAAGTAGCAACCGCTCCTGTAGCGGTAGCAGCATCGGCAGAGGTAGCTACTAAAGTACTTGAAATCGTTGTGCCAGCAGTTGGTGAATCCATTACAGAAGTAACAATTGCTTCTTGGAGTAAAAAAGAAGGTGACGCTGTTGCCATGGATGAAGTTCTTTGTGAACTAGAATCAGATAAAGCTACGTTTGAGCTACCAGCAGAAGCAGCAGGTACATTGCATATTGTAGCAAAAGAAGGTGAAACAATCGCCATTGGTGGTTTAGTAGCTACGATTACGGTGGGGGCAGGTGCATCGGCTCCAGCGGCAGCTCCAGTAGCGGCAGCGGCTCCAGTAGCAGCTTCTGCTCCAGTGGCTTCTACAAATGGTTATGCGGCGGGCCATGCTTCTCCAGCAGCAGCAAAAGCTCTTGCTGAAAAAGGCATTGACCCAGCAAGCGTAGCAGGAACTGGAGTAGGTGGACGTATCACGAAAGAAGATGCTCTAGCAGCTCAAAAACCAGCTCCAGCACCAGCAAAAGCAGCGGCTCCAGCTCCAGTAGCTGTTGAAGCTCCAGCAGGTGACAGAGTTCAGCGTAAAGAGAAAATGACTTCATTACGTAAAACAGTGGCTCGTCGTTTGGTTCAAGTGAAAGCTGAAACTGCGATGTTGACTACGTTTAACGAAGTTGATATGAAGCCTATCATGGACTTACGTGGTAAATACAAAGATAAATTCAAAGAGAAACACGGTGTGGGCTTAGGCTTTATGTCGTTCTTTACGAAAGCAGTTTGTGTTGCCTTGAAAGAATTCCCTGCAGTGAATGCGTATATCGACGGTGAAAACTTAGTATATAACGATTACTGCGATATTTCGATTGCGGTTTCTGCTCCAAAAGGTTTAGTAGTTCCTGTAATTCGTAATGCTGAAAAATTAACCTTAGCTGGTATTGAAGCAGAAGTATTACGCTTAGCATTAAAAGCAAGAGATAACAAATTGACAGTTCCTGAAATGACAGGTGGTACATTCACTATTACCAATGGTGGTGTATTTGGTTCAATGTTATCGACACCAATTATCAATGCTCCACAATCGGCTATCTTGGGTATGCACAACATCGTTGAGCGTGCGGTAGTGGTAAACAAAGAAATCGTGATTCGTCCAATCATGTATCTTGCTCTTTCTTACGATCACCGTATCATCGACGGCCGTGAATCAGTAAGTTTCTTAGTACGTGTGAAACAATTATTAGAAGATCCAACAGCTTTATTGTTGGATGTATAGATAGCTTTCGATAAATAACGGCACTGTTGTTTATCAGCCTTCAATTAGATAGCTAAAACTCCTTTTCATCAAGAGGATTTTTAGCTATCTTTTTATACGCTTCAAACGATTTTAATCTTAATCTCAATACATAAACTAATGGCTAACGGTCGATAACTGAACGCCACGAATAATATGCAATACGACGTAATAGTAATTGGTTCTGGCCCTGGTGGGTATGTGTCGGCCATCCGTGCAGCACAATTAGGCATGAAAACTGCCATTGTTGAAAAATATTCAGTATTAGGAGGAACGTGTTTAAACGTTGGATGTATCCCTTCTAAAGCCCTGTTAGATTCATCTGAGCATTTCTATAACGCTCAACATTCTTTTGCAGAACACGGGATTGAACTTTCAGATTTGAAAGCAAATCTTACACAAATGATTACTCGTAAAGCAGGAGTAATTAAAAAAATGAACGATGGTATTACGTATTTGATGAAGAAAAACAAGATTACTGTCTATAATGGTCTTGGTTCTTTTGTTGACAAAAATACGGTTAACGTTGCAAAAGCAGACGGTTCTTCAGAACAAATTACGGGTAAAAATGTCATCATCGCTACGGGTTCAAAACCAACGGTATTGCCATTTATTCCTGTTGATAAAAAACGTATCATTACTTCTACAGAAGCCCTAAATTTACAAGAAATTCCGAAACACTTAGTTGTAATCGGTGCTGGTGTTATTGGTGCTGAATTAGGTTCTGTTTACGCTCGTTTAGGTTCAAAAGTAAGCTTTGTTGAGTTTGCTGACGGAATGATTCCGACAATGGACAAAACAATGGGTAAAGAATTACAGAAGTCTATCAAGAAATTGGGTGCTGAATACTACTTCTCTCATAAAGTAACAGGTGTTGTTAACAATGGAGACGATGTAACAGTAACGGCTAAAAACTCGAAAGACGAAGACGTTCAAATTACGGGTGATTATGTATTAGTATGTATCGGTCGTCGTCCATATACAGATGGATTGAATTTAGAAGCGGCAGGTTTAGCAACTGACCAACGTGGTAAAATCGAAATCGACGAGCATACCTTACAAACAAAAGTAGCGGGTATTTATGCAATCGGTGACGTGATTCGTGGAGCAATGTTAGCTCACAAAGCAGAAGAAGAAGGGGTATTTGTTGCAGAAACAATTGCAGGACAAAAACCACACATCAACTATAATTTAATTCCAGGGGTTGTTTATACATGGCCAGAAGTGGCTTCGGTAGGACAAACTGAGGAGGAATTAAAAGCAGCTGGTCGTGCTTACAAAGCTGGTTCATTCCCATTCAAAGCATTGGGTCGTGCAACAGCTTCAATGGATACAGACGGCTTAGTGAAAGTATTGGCAGATAAAACTACGGACGAAATCTTGGGCGTACACATCATTGGTGCAAGAGCGGCAGATATGATTGCTGAGGCTGTCGTAGCAATGGAATTCCGTGCTAGTGCAGAAGACGTTTCTCGTATGTCACACGCTCACCCAACTTATACAGAGGCAATGAAAGAAGCGTGTTTAGCTGCTACTGAAAACAGAGCACTTCACGCATAATAATTAATGTTGGATGTCGGATTTTGAATTTTTGAGGTTTAATTTAAAATCCAACATTCAACATTCAAAATTATTTTTTTATGAACATTTTTGAAAGACAACAAGCACACATGAGAGATATATTAGCGGCTGAAATCATCAGAGGAGCAGCCTTTTTGGAGGAAAACAAAAAAAGACCAGAAGTTACGGAAACGGCAAGTGGCTTACAATACGAAGTGTTAGTACAAGGCGATGGTCCAAAACCAAGTGGTCCAAGAGCGAAAGTGTTAACGCACTACCACGGAACAACGATTGACGGTGTTGTTTTTGACAGTAGCGTATTACGTAACGAACCAATCAGTTTTGGTCTAAATCAAGTAATTACAGGTTGGACAGAAGGGTTACAATTGATGCCAACTGGAAGTAAATACAAATTATTTTTACCTCATCACTTAGCTTATGGTGAACGTGGAGCAGGTAGAGATATTCCAGGAGGAGCAACCTTGATTTTTGAAGTAGAATTATTGAAAACAACTTAATTGGTGTTTTTAATGGGGTTGTGTAAAAAGCCTAAAGTATATGAGTTAAAACGTTAAGAACCATTATTAGGTCATTAAATGAAATAATAGTTGGCTTGAAGTACTTTTGACCCTTTGCTTTTAACTTTTTATACAGCCTTTTTTTATCGTTGTAATAATCGTATTCCCATCTCAAAACCAAACCAGAGAGTAAACACGTCGTTGTGACGAAGAGGACTATAAGTTGGAATGTGTTGGAAGGGTCTGCCGTTAGCATAGGACGAATTGGCTTTATCGACAATAAGGGCTTTGAGAAGAGGGCCAAACGTGATACTTGAATATTTAGCCGCTTGTTTTTCAAAGCCAATGCCTAATTTAAAGAACGTTCCAATATTGTAGCTAATTGCATCTCGTTGTTCAAGAATTATGCTGGCTGTTAAATCACTATTAGCCATCCAGTTTCTGTTTAGGTTATACGCTCGTCCAAAGCCATAGCCAAGATTTACCGTGTTTTTCGTACGAATAAAGTTATAACCCAGTGTGAAAATATTATAAAACTTGGGTACGCCTGTTTTAAAATAAAAATTAGCTCCTTGTCCTTCGTCAATTAAAGCTTCTAGTCGTTTATATCCAACACTTCCACCAACCAAACTCAAGAAACCAATGGGAGTACTTGCTGTAGAGTCTGCTATGTTGAGTAAGCCTATTTGTTTTCCTCTAGGACTTACTTTATGAGCAAAATTGAGCAAACCTAATTGTAAGCCATTGGATTCTTTGAACACAAAATTAGCCAATCCTGCAATTTGTCCTCCTTGGTTAAGTGTTCCTGCAATGTTAATACCACCCGATAGCTGTACTCCTGTCAAATCTTTATGAATAATATTCAGTAGTCCCGTTGCTTGAAGTCCTTTTACCTGTTGCCAGCTATGAACACTTCCCCCTGCGATAGAAATCCCATCAACGCTTCCAAGGTTCGTATTAAAAAGTCCTGCGACTTGTAGGCCACCTGTCTTTTGGCCTACGATATTACCAACGCCAGCTAGCTGAAATCCTTTCGTCGTTTTTCCGATGATGTTGAGTCCCAAACCAATTTCTAATTTCTCAACGCTACCCGAATATCCTCCGATAAGGTTTAATGAAACATTATTCGTAATACTTCCAGAGAGCAATTTATTTGTTCCTAAAAAAGGTAGAATAGAAACCTGTGTATTTCGATATAAGGTATCTGTAACATTTTGGGCGTGAATATGTTGTGAACGATTAACCATTAAGGCATCAAATTGTTTTTTGAGTTTTTTCCAGAAGCCTTCAACTTGACTATTATCTTCGATAAAAATAGGAAATACTTCTTCATTACTATTGTCAGCATCGTTTCTTTCTGTACGAATAATGGTTACTTGTGGTAACTGAGGTGCAATTATTGTATCTGTTTTTTCTTGAATGGTCGGAAAATCATTATCGTCAAATGGTAAGATTAGCTTGTTGACTTGACGTACTGGGATGGGTTTTAGACTAAAGTTTAAGGTTAAGTCTGTTGCATTGCGAATCCAAATATACTCAGTGTAAAATCCCGAAGATGAAATACTTAGCCTGATGGGCAAGTAACGACGAGATAGTTTGATTTTATATAACCCTAGCGTATTCGAAATAGCAGAGGTTAAACTCTTCTTATCGTAAATACTGGCATTGGTAATTTTCTTACCATTTAGTTCATCACTAATGACTCCGCTGATGCTAAACCACGTATTTGTGGGAAAGTTTGCTTTCTGTAAGATGACGTATTGACCTTTAATTTTGTATTGAATGGTACCTTTAAAGAGAAGCATCAGAGCTTCTTTGATAGGTCTATTGATAAGGACTAAATCTGTTATTTGATTTTCGTCTACGATACTAGAGTTATATGAGAAGTTAAGATTACCCAAACGAGCAATTTCATCGAGAATATCGCTTATTTTTTCGTCGTAGAGTCGTAACGTTATTGGGCGTTCAAGCAATGGAGATTGTGCTTGAACCCTGCTAGAGATAACCAATAGGCAAGTTCCAAGTAAAAAGGTGATTGCATATCGGAGAAAAGTATCCATGGATAGCGTGCAGTGCTGGGACAATTCCTTTGTTTAAATAGTTCGTAGTATAATGTAACGTTTACGTTTTCATTGATGATAAAAGCCAATGAATACGTCTATCATTTACATCCTTCACCAAAGAATACGTAGCCATCGCCTGTTTTCTTGCTTGTCAAGTTGAACGTAGCTGCAATTACTCCAACAATGTTTTCTATTTTTTCGTTCTCAAAACTAGCTGATAATTCACAATTCCCTAAATTCGGCGATTCTAGTGATATAATCATGTCAAATTCGTGTGAAAGTTGGCTTACAACCTCTTTCAAAGGAGTATGTTCAAAAACAAAGCTACGTTGAATAGCCACAGGTGCACTGGTTTTGAGAATACGGTTTTCAGAGACCGAGAATGATGCTTCTTCATTTTCAACAAGAATGACACGTTCTTGAGCGTTTGAAAACTGAACACGCCCTGTTTTTACCGCTACATGTACCCCTTCTTTATTGGTGATTACATTGAAGGATGTTCCTAATACACGAATGTCATTTTGTTGAGCATGGATGATAAAAGGCTGGGCGTTATTATGGTGCACGTCAAAGAAAGCTTCGCCTTCTAGTGTTATTTCACGAGTCTTGCCCTCAAATTTGCTCGGGTAAGAGAGTTTTGAATTTTTATTCAAACGAATATGGGTGCCGTCAGGTAAAGTTTTTTCGATAATCTGTTGGTTTGATGTAAGTTGAATAAGGGTCGATTCAGCTGCAATGCTACTGGTTTTAAGATACTGATAACCAATAAAGAAAACGCCTATAAGTAAAATAATAGAAGCGGCTAGTTGAGTAATGGCTTTGAAGGAGATACTCGGTCTTTGTGGTAAAGGTATAATTAGCTTGTTGGTATCTTCCTGTTGGATATCAATCTTTTTTTTGTCAAACAGACAAGCTCGCATCTTGTTCCAGGCACAATCTACATCAACAGATTGTTTGGTTTGAATGGAGCTTGCTCCTTCCCAAATCTGTTTCGATTGAGTCCATATTTTTTGATGCTCGTCTGATTCATCCAACCATTCATTCAAGAAAGTTGCTTCTTGTGGGTCAGTTTCTTCAGCAAGATATTTCGCCAGAAGGCTATCTATGTCTTTATCGTTTGTCATTCGTTGTACTTATGAAAAGGGGATTGTTACTACTTGGTGTACTAGCTCTATACTTGGTAATAGCCAAATCAATAGTGGCAAATAATCGCTCAATTCTGAGCGTAATATTTTTAATGCTTTTCCAATCTGATTTTCGATTGTTTTCACCGAAAGTCCCAATTGATCTGCAATTTCTTGGTATTTTAGTTCTTCAAAACGGCTCATTCTAAAAATAAGCCTACATTGTTCTGGCAACTTTTCGATAGCTGTAGCGATGCGTAGTTCAAGTTCTTTTCCATCTAATACATCGGTTACAGACTCGTGGTTAGTTTCCAGAAATTCACCTACATGTTGTCGATAAGTTTCCTGAATTTTAAGGTGTTTAATCCGATTTAAACACGTATTATGAACAGCTCGGTACAGGTACGACTTTAAAGAGACGGTAATTTCTATTTCATTTCGTTGTTCCCACAATTTAGTAAAAATATGTTGAACAATCTCTTCTGAGTCATCCATATCTTTCAGGATACCGCAGGCGTAGTTGCACAAAGACGAATAGTGTTTTCGGAAGACGACTTCAAAAACACGCTCGTTACCTTGTTGTATGGCTAGTAAAATATCTGAATCTGTGAGTTGCAAGTTTGTAAGAGGTTTATGGTTATAGGGCTGTTTGACTAAAAACCCTATTAACTAAAGCGTTATACAAATGTACAATTCTTAAACGAAATTTCACTAGCGAAAATTTTAAAAGGTTCGCTTTAACCTTCCTTTACCACTATAGGTAGATGGATGGTACTGCGGTTAAAGTTGCTCCTCCTTTACAAGACAACCAAGAACGCTGATTCCCCCATTAGCAATGAAATTGTTGTAGATTTTTAGGGAATGCTTTCACGTCAATATCAAAGACTTATACAAGAAAAAAGCCTTTCCGAGTACTGAACTCAGAAAGGCTTTTAGAAATTTTAAGAGGGTACGTTAAACAGTTCCCATCACATAGATGGTACCTTTAGGGCCAACTTCAGTGGTACTACCCCCTTTGGCTTCTAAAGAAATAGCAAAAGCAACTGCTTTACCAAATGATTTCATTTTCAGAAGATGTGTCGTGTCTTCAATTAGACCCGCATCTACAGGCTTACCATCTACAATTGCCCATAGTTGGTACTGCTTCTCAGCAGGAGCTACAGGTAATTTAAGAGAAGAAAGGTATACCTCATTGGTATTGGTATTCCAATAAATCATTGCCTTTGCATTTGGCGACGTAGGTTGTCCTGCAAGGTTAATACGCTTGGTATTAGGGTCTTGTAATACAGCTACTTCTTGTTCGAAATTCGCCTTCAAGATTTCCTCACCTTGAACCAACTGTAAGTTTCTGGATTCAAGGGCAAGAACTTTATTTTCAGAAGACTGCCAACTACCCCAGAACCATACGTTAGCAGCAATACTAAGGGCTAATAACACCCATGATGCTGCTACTTTATTGAACGTTTTTACAGGAGTTTTGGGCGTAAAAGGTCTGATATTATTATTAAATGTGAGTTGCTGACGGATACTCTCCTTTAAATAAATAGGAGGGTTGACAGCATGAGCAAAAGCATATTCTTCCAAGGTATTTTGAATCTTATTAATTTCTGATTGAAGATTTGGATTTTCTTTAGCCAATCGTTCAACCTCCACCGCTTCCGAGGGGGTTGTCGTGCCAAGTACGTAGCTTTCTAGCATACCCGACTCTATATATTCGTTAATATTCATGAGCTGAATTATTTATCAATGAGCTATAATCATCATTTACTAGTTTGAAAAGGGTATTCACTGCTTGAAATCTAGCTTAACCAGATCCAGCTAAACCAAATGGTTGCAAACTCTACAAAGTACTCTCGGAGGTGATTAATTGCCGATTTTACTCGGGTTTTGACCGTTCCTAGCGGAATACCAAACTCTTCTGAAACTTCTGCTTGGGTATACCCTTGGAAGTATAGTAAATCAATGATAAGCCTGTGTTCAGGCTTTAGTTTTTCAATTACTTTTTTCACACCGATTGCATCAACGTCGAACTGGCTATATTCTTGTTTATCAATCGTGTTAATGGTTGTGTCTAAATCTTGGTTCTTCTGAGAGTTTTGAAACTCTTGAGAACGAACCTTATCAATTGCCGTATTTCTGGCAATATTGAGCATCCAAGTAAAAAGTGTTCCTTTACTTGCGTTGTATCCTTCGATGTTACGCCAGATCTTTACAAAAGAATCTTGCATAATATCTGCCGCAATTTCTTCGGTTCGTACAATTTTAAGAATGACTCCATACAAGGCTGCCGAATAATTATCGTACAAGATAGAGAAACCTCGTTCATCCCTACTTTGTAGCATTGACAAAAGGGTTTCTTCGGCTATGATTGTTTTGCGTTTAGACATAATGTTTTAAAGGGCTTAATAATGGCAATGGGAATGGCATGTTTTCGTTTCCTTATTCAAGGACTAAACTAATCAAATATTTAATACGTTTTACGTTTCTTATGTAAAGAATCTTTCCATGACCGCATTCAAGGCTACGTTAAGCTAATTGCTTATCGTGAGGCTCTTTAGATAGAAGAACTAACCATATTAAAAGATGTTTTCTATTTCTCAGTATTACTGAAAAATTAAAGATATAGTGTAGGCTGTTTTATAACGAGAGAACAAGAAAGGACTTTCTTATATCAGAAAGCCCTTTGCATATTACCCATTATTAAACCACACCTGTTTAATACTACTATTATCGGTGTTATCGTGCTAAACTCGCTTAGATAAGGGGCATTTCCTCTTGACAACGAGTTTACTGTTTTTCCTACATTTTTGGTAGGACAACTGCATCAATCACATGGATAACGCCATTTGATTGATATACATCATAGGTGCTAATGTTTGCTGTACCTCCATTTTCATCTTTCAGCATAATGTTGTGACTTCCGTTCATCATGGCGGTCAATTTACCTCCACTCACTGTTGTGAATGTCGCCGAGCCTTTTCCTTTTTTAATGGCCTGTGCGATGGCATCAAAATCGTACCTGCCTGCTACTACGTGATAAGTTAATACCTTCGCTAGAGTGGCTTTGTTTTCTGGTTTCAAAAGCGTTTCTACCGTACCTGCTGGTAGGTTTTCAAAGGCATCGTTCACAGGAGCAAAGACAGTGAAAGGGCCTGCCGTTTGTAGTGTTGCTACTAAGTCTGCTGCTTTTACGGCCGCTACTAAGGTCGTATGTGCTTTCGAGTTAACGGCATTTTCTACGATGTTTTTCATAGGAAACATGGCTTCGTTACCTACGATTACGGTGTTTTGTGCGTTTGCAGCATATATGCTTACAATGAATGCGAATACTAAGCTTACTTTTTTCATTTTAATTACGGATTTATGGGATAGAATTATTGAAAAATAAAGGTGTTCTTTTAAACTTTCTAAACAGATTTACGCAAACGATTTTCATTTGGATTGCCTATCACTAAAAAAAGAACAAATGATTCTTATCAACTATTGAACTTAGGTTAACATTAGAATGCTTATATTTCGTTAATCTTAGAGGAAGGCAAGCAACCCTTTGTCTATTTCTTCCGTATTAGGTATTATGTTAGGACATCTGCTTAAAAGCGGTAAAACTAGGGAAACCAGTACTTAAATATTTAATCTAAAATCCATTTATAATGATGAATCAAACAACACACGAAGAAAAAATCAATCGCCTAGAGTTTCTTAAAAAGTTAGGACTGAGTGGAGCAAGTTTAATGGCCGTGTACTGCGGAGTCACGATGTCTTCCTGCAAAAACGAAAGTGTAACCCCTGCAACCAATACAGGAACGACTGTTACCTATGATTTGAATACCTATCCAGCCTTGAAAACGATAGGAGGTTATTATGTAGATACTGCGAGAAATATTGTGATTGCTCATACAAGCGATGATAAATATGTTACAGTTACCTTAATCTGTACACATGAGGGTCAAAAACAGATACGTTATTCGGGTACAAAGTTCTCTTGTACTGCTCATGGAGCTACTTTTGACAACACGGGTAAAGCCTTGACAGTTGCTTCAGCTGCTTTAACAACCTATCCGACAACATTAACTGGAACGGTTTTATCTGTTATTGTCTAAGAATAAACTGAAGGAGTGTGTGTAAAAAGTGTGAAGTTTAACAGCACAAAACATATTATGCTAATAAATGGTATTTTTGATTCAGCAAAATAATATGCTTGCGTTTAGTGTTGATTCCAGTAGGGGCTGTTCAATAACTTTTCACTTTTCACACAAGCTTCTTTATAAAAACTTGTAATAAACCTGAAGTAATTATTTGAAAATGAGGAAAATAGGATATTTTGTTGGACTTGCCTCGTTGGTGTTGGTTTCGTGTCTTAATAATAAACAGGATGTTGAACCAACGGCAACAACCAATACCACAACTACGACAACAACTACCACCACCACAACAACATCCTTAGATTGTGGAAATATAGGTACTGCATCAACGGGTGATTCTGTTTGTTTTAATACAGAAATCTTACCCTTTTTTACGAGTAACTGTGCTAGTAGTGGTTGCCACGATGCGAAAAGTAAAATGGATGGGTATGATTTAACTACCTATGCATCCATTACGAAGAGTGGAATCGTAGCGGGGAATCCTAGTAAAAGTAAATTGTACACAGTCATGATTGCCACAGGAGAGTCGAGAATGCCACCTAATAGGCAGTTAACCACGACACAGACCGCTTTAATTGCCAAATGGATTACACAGGGAGCAAAAAATGTACAATGTTCGGCTGTAGTGGATACTCAGAATGTAAGCTTTTCCAAAACCATTATGCCCCTTATTACAACCAATTGTCTTGGTTGCCATCAGGCGGGTAATCTATCGGCAGGAGTCAGTTTAGAGACCTACGCAAGTATCAAAAGTTATGTAGACAGCAAACGATTTTACGGAGCAGTGTCTTATTCAACAGGATACTTTCCAATGCCTCCTTCAAGAAAATTAACAGATTGCCAGTTGTATGTTATCTCGAAATGGATTAATGCTGGTGCTAAAAATAATTAAATATGAAAAAATACGTATTCTTCTTTTTGTGTTCTTCTTTCTCGTCGTCCTTATTTGCTCAAGATGATTTGATGAATATATTGGATAACGATGCTAAAAAAGAAACGCAATATACTTCTGCTACGTTTAAGGCAACTCGTTTAATTAATGGACAGACCATTGAAACAGCTAGTAAAAATCATTTGAATTTTTGGATTTCACACCGTTTTGGAGCCGTTAATTCAGGGTTTATCGAAAACTTTTTTGGGCTTGATGAAGCTCGCATTCGACTAGGGTTAGAATATGGACTTACCGACCAACTAACCGTTGGGCTTGGACGTAGTTCACAGGAAAAAATGTACGACTTTTATGCCAAATATAAACTTTTGCGTCAATCTAATAAAAGTCCTTTATCTATTGCTCTCTATGGAAGTACGGCCGTAAGTACGGTGGAAACGGGAGCTAGTTTGGAGTCTGGTACGGTAATGAAGTATTACAACAATGCCGAACGGATGACTTATACAGGACAAGTGTTGTTAGCAAGAAAATTTAACGACCGTCTTTCGTTGCAGTTGATGCCTACTTTTTTACATTTTAATAAGGCAGAAACGGTTTCGACACCGAATAATACCTTTGCCATAGGGGGAGGAGGACGTTATAAACTGACCAAACGGTTGAGTATTAGTGCCGAATACTATTCCGTCTTGAATCGTCCAAGTGATAGTAATTATCGTAATTCGTTAGCAATTGGTTTTGATATTGAAACAGGGGGACACGTTTTTCAATTACATTTTTCTAATTCTCGAGGCATGATAGAGCGTCAATTTATAGCTCAAACAACCAAGCAATGGAGTGATGGCGGGATTTTCTATGGCTTCAATATGTCAAGAACGTTTAGTTTTGATAAAAAAACAAAGAAATAAAGAGCCTATAAAGTCTTCGGAGTCTTTTTCTACGTAGATTTTTAAAACACTATTCAAATGAAAAATATAGTAACCATAATGACTTTTTGCTTGTTGATAACCGCAAAAAGTTTTGGTCAGCTTTATGCTACCAAAGTAGGAGAGACGACCTTTTTCTCTGAAACACCTGTCGAAAATATTTCCGCAATAAACAAAACTGTAGGGGTAATTTTGAATACAGCCAATAACGATTTAGTGGCAAGCATGAAAATGACAGCCTTTGATTTCCCTAATAAATTAATGCAGGAACATTTTAATGAAAACTACATGGAATCGGAGAAATTTCCTGTGGGGACATTCAAGGGTAAAATTGTAGAGAAAATCGACTTTACCAAAAATGGTTCGTACGATGTAACAGCCAGAGGACAACTAACCGTTCATGGGGTAGCACAGAATCGTGATTTGAAAGGGAAGTTAACCATTGAAAATCAAAAAATCACTTTGGTGTGTGCTTTAGACGTAAAATTAGTGGATCACAAAATTGAAGTTCCGAAATTGGTATTCTCTAAGATAGCGGAGGTGATTGCTGTGAAAACAAAATACGTCTTATTCCCTTTTGACAGAAAGTAGGTTGTAGGAGGTTAACAAACAAAAAGGTGAGTCTTTTCTAGTAGGAGGCTCACCTTTTTGTTAACTACTATTTTTTAGGTTTGAAATCATGAATGCTGAATACATTCTGACAGAACTCATATTCATTGGGTTGGTTTGAGCAAATGAGCGTTAAGCGGTTATTTTTGTACTGTTGTACATTTGTCAAATACCATGCTGTAGCTTGTGCATCTAAGTTTGATGTGGGTTCATCAAGCATCAAAATAGGGGTGTTTGATAAGAATGCTAGTCCTAGTTTTACCCGTTGTTTCATTCCAGAAGAAAAGTGCTTAATCGCTTTATTTCGAGCTTGGGGGAGTTCTATAAAGTCAATGAATTCATTAGTTTTAATACCAGCAATAAAGGGCTTAAATTGTTGGTGAAAATCGACCAATTCTGTGAGCGTAAACTCTTCAATCAGCTCTAAATAAGGAGCGGCAATACTAAGATATTGGTAGAAATTTTCGATTCCTATTATTTTCCCGTCCTCATTTTCGTAGGAAACAGTTCCTTCACTTAGGGGCATAAAACCCGCTATGACTTGCAAAATAGTTGATTTTCCACTCCCATTAGAACCAGTAAAGGTATAAGACTCGCCCGAGTGAAACACGAGATTCGCATTTCTAAAAATCCATTCATTTCTGAATTTTTTACCTAAATTTTCTGTACGAATAAGCATAAACTTTGGTAGCAGTAATGAGCTGCTGAAAAGAAGGAAAGCGTTAAGATGGAAAAAGCGGTAAACACTATGAGATGTTTACCGCCTTTACGGTTGCTATAAGTTGGAAGATTAGCTATTAGAAGGGCCTTTTAGGATACCTTTTTCCGCTTTTCTTACAAAATCAATGATGGCATTTCTCTCTGGAGAATCAGGGAAATTTGCTTCAATTTCTGTTAGTGCTTCTGCATTATTCAATCCTCTCAAGAAGATATAACGGTAGATTTCCTGAATGGTATTTACTTGTTCGTCTGTAAATCCTCTTCTACGAATCCCTACAGAATTAACACCTGCATACGAAAGTGGTTCACGTGCTGCCTTGATATAAGGAGGAATATCTTTACGAACCTGCGAACAACCACCGATATACACGCTACTACCGATATGAACAAATTGCTGAACGGCGGTCATGCCACCGATATTAGCAAAGTCATCCACAAGGATATGTCCAGCTAGTTGTACAGAGTTAGCAATGATGACATTGTTTCCGATAATACAGTCGTGGGCAATATGGGCATAAGCCATAATGAGGCAATTGCGACCTACTTCGGTTCTGTATTTATCGACTGTTCCTCGGTTAATGGTAACACACTCACGAATAACCGTATTGTCACCGATAATTGTTACGGTATCTTCACCCACAAATTTTAGATCCTGAGGTACAGCAGACACGACTGCACCAGGGAAAATTTTTACATTTTTACCAATTCTTGCCCCTGAATAAATCGTGACGTTAGAGCCAATCCAAGAACCGTCACCAATTTCAACATTTTCGTGTATTACACTGAATGGTTCAATCGTTACGTTTTCTCCAATTTTTGCCTCTGGATGTATATATGCTAATGGTTGTGTCATAGCTTAACTAGTATGTTTTCTTTTTTAAATATCTGAGCATATAGATGCTTGATATTAGCTTTTACGAACAAGGCTGGCTGTCATGTCCGCCTCACAAACAATTTGTCCTGCGACATAAGCCGTTCCGTGCATTTTAGCAATACCACGACGAATAGGAGCAAGAAGGTCACATTTGAAAATTACGGTATCGCCTGGTGTAACACTTTTGCGGAAACGACAGTTTTCAATACCTACCAAATATGGCCAATAGTTTTCTGGATCTGGCACAGAGCTAAGTACTAAGATACCTCCTGTTTGAGCCATAGCCTCTACTTGCATTACACCTGGCATTACAGGGTTATTCGGGAAGTGTCCCATGAAATAGTTCTCATTCATGGTTACTTGCTTAATACCTACTACGCTTTCGTTATCTAAATAAATGATTTTATCCACCATTTGGAATGGATAACGGTGCGGTAATAATTGATAAATACGCTCGTGATTTAAAATAGCAGGTTGTTTTGGATCGTATTTAGGAACTTTATTTTTATCCTCTTCCAACATTTGCTTCTTGATCTTCTTAGCCAATTCCACGTTAGCGGCATGTCCAGGACGAGCAGCAAGAATCTGAGCTTTAATAGGGCGACCTACCAAGGCTAAATCACCTACCATATCCAACAATTTATGGCGAGCCATTTCATTGTTATAATGTAGGTTTACATTATTTAACACACCAATTTCTTGTGAAATACTTACTTTTGGTTTACCTAAAACCATTGCTAGGTGTTCTAATTCTGCTTCAGAATAGTCACGGTCAGCAATGACAATGGCATTTGATAAGTCTCCCCCTTTGATTAAGCCAGCTTTGTACAATGCTTCTAATTCGTGAACGAAACAGAAGGTACGGCATTTGGCAAAATCTTCATTGAAGTTAGCGATGTTGCTCAAATTAGCATGTTGGCTACTCAAGAATTTCGAGTTGTAATCTACCATTACCGTTAAGCGATAATCGTTTAGAGGCATTGCTGCCAGTTCAACTCCTCTGTCAAGGTCTTTATAGCGTACTTCTTCCGTAAGTTCAAAGAATCTACGGTGAGCATCTTGTTCTTCTAAGCCTGCATCAAGAATCGCTTCCACGAATTTGATAGAGCTACCATCCATGATAGGAGGTTCTGGACCGTCTAATTGAATTAAAACGTTATCCACTTGGCATCCAACCATAGCAGCCAATACGTGTTCTACCGTATTGATTCTTGCCCCATTGTGTTCGATGGTTGTTCCTCTTGAAATATCCACTACATGATCAACATCGGCATCAGCAATGGGTTGATTAGGTAAATCAACTCGTTGAAATTTGAAACCGTGGTTAGCGGGTGCTGGCAAGAAAGTGATATTTGCTTGTACTCCCGTATGTAGGCCTACTCCTGATAAAGTAACCGACTTCTTAATCGTGTGCTGTTTATTATTCATTCTCTAACTTTTTTTCAATGATATTCAAGCGTTGCTCTATTTTTGGAATGGATCTTGTGTACGCATGAATTTTGAGGTATTCTCTATTTTCAGTGGCAGGATTTCCGCCCATTATCAATCCTTCTTTTTTGATTGTTTTAGACACTCCCGATTGTGCTGTCGTAATAGTACGATTCGCCAATTGAATATGTCCTGTAATGCCAGTTTGTCCACCAATCATGCAGTTCTCGCCAACTTTTGCTGACCCTGCAATACCTGCTAAAGCCGCAATGACGGTATTGCTACCAATTTCAACATTGTGAGCAATTTGTACTAAATTGTCAATTTTAGCTCCTTTTCTAATAATGGTAGAGCCCATTGTAGCACGGTCTATACAGGTATTAGCTCCAATACTTACATACTCTTCTAATATTACATTACCTAATTGCGGGATAGGCTGATAGGAACCATCTGCTTGTGGAGCAAACCCAAAACCATCGCTACCAATTACAGCGTTGGAATGAATAGTACAGTGGTCACCAATGATAGTATCTTTATAAATTTTTACCCCAGGATAAATCGTGCAATTTTTACCAATTTTTACGGACTCGCCAATACTGACATTCGGGTAAATCATGGTGTTATCGCCGATGCTACTATGGTCACCCACATAGCTGAATGCTCCTAGATAAATGTCTTTTCCTACGTTACAGTTCGCTCCAATGAAAGACGGTTGTTCAATACCTGTTTTACGAGATGCAATGATTTTTTGATATTCTTGAAGTAATGTAGTGAAAGAAGCATAAGCACTATCCACTAAAATTAAGGTAGTATTGACTTCCTTTTTAGGTTCAAAAGTTCTATCAACAATTACTGCTGTGGCATTTGTAGAATACAAAAACTGCTCATATTTAAGATTTCCTAAGAAAGAAATACATCCTTCTTTTCCTTCTTCTATTTTTGCTAACTGGCTTACTTTTAGGGTTTTGTCTCCTTTTACCTCGCCATTAAGCATCATTGCAATTTGTTCAACAGTAAATTCCATTGGGATTGTTTTGTGTGGAAAATCTTTATATTTCTCAATAATAATAATTGCTATTGAGCAGTTTTAACAACACAATTTAACACCTTAAACACAAGTTTTATTAAAAACGAATAAAAGGAGCTTTCTTGCTTTTGTACTATCTGTGCTCTCAACGCTTATTTCTGTAAACAGCTACTACACTCTTTTGTGGAAATGTAGTTCTTCAAAGAAATTACAGAATTTTACCACAAATATACATTCTTTGCCCAACATATATAATATTTTTTGACGATGTTGCTAAGTGCTTTTATGGTAGGTAAGTCAGATGCTTCGGCAATATCCAGTACTTGGTGTTGCTTTGTGAGGATGTTAATGTTCTGTTTACCAGATAGATATGCTTCATTTGTAATTTTGCCACTCACCATGAAATAAGATAAATTATCTTTATTTATTCCTTCTTGTCTCAACAAATCATTTTGAATTTTTTCAAGAACAGAGGCCTCTACAGGCTTATCTGAAATGATTATCTTGTAGAGCTTCCTATTCAGTAATCTATTACAGATATTTGAAAGTATTTTGTCGGGGTGTTTTGCCCATATTTTGATACAAGCCCAAATATCTGTATCGTCCAATTCGGTAAATGCCTCAAGGTATTTTTTATTATTCTTAAAGTCTGATAGCGAAATGTCATTTTCTAAGAAAAGTTTAAATGCAGGGCTTGAAAATACCTCTTCTCCATTACGTACTAATTCTCTTGCTCTTCTGATAAGTTGCACCAACATGGCTTCTCCACAAATAGATGTTTTGTGTAAATAGACTTGCCAATACATCAAACGACGGGCTGTTAAAAAGTTTTCGATGGAATAAATTCCTTTTTGTTCAACGACCAATTGATTATCAACCACATCTAACATTTTCAAGATACGATCAGCTCCGATAAACCCTTCTCGAACGCCCGTGAAAAAGCTATCTCGATTTAGGTAATCCATTCTGTCAACATCCAACTGACTTGAAATAAGTTGGTAGAAAAAGGTTCGATGATATTTTCCTGAGAACATTTCTATTGCTAAGTCCAACGCACCATTAAATTGCTGATTGAGTTCGTGCATGAGTAGCAACGATATTTCCTCATGTGGCACATGGGTCATTAAGGTATGCTCTAACACGTGAGAAAATGGGCCATGACCAACATCGTGGAGAAGAATAGCGATTTGAGCAGCTTCTAGTTCTTCATCCGATATTTCTTGTCCTTTATTGCGTAAACAAGTAAGTGCTTCCTGCATCAAGTGCATTGCTCCAAGAGCATGATGAAAGCGGGTATGTAAAGCCCCAGGATAAACTAATTCGGCTAGTCCAAGTTGTTTGATTCTTCTAAGTCGTTGGTAATAAGGGTGTTCTATTAGGTCGTAGATTAACTCCGTTGTGATATTGATAAAGCCATAAACGGGGTCATTGATAATTTTTCTTTTGTTCATCGGTCTCTTGAAGAAGAAGTTATGATAGGTTACAAAAATAGCGATACTATTACATATCGCTATCAAAAATAAGGTTTTTATTCCAAGAAATTCTTAGTCCACATCGTTTCTACGATATTGTTTTCCGTATTTCAATTTCATTTCTTTGGCATGGTCTCTACGCACATTTACCTTCTTGTTTTTATCAATTTTGTCGTGATATGCACCACCACCTTTTTCAATATCAGGAAGTTTGGTGATAAATTTCATCCCCACTTTTGAACGTTCTTCTTCCAATAACTGACTTGAAATTTCCAGCCCTTCTGGAAGCTCAATGATAGGCAGTTCCATTTTAAGGAGCGTCTGAATTTTCTCTAATTGTTCTTCATCGTGTTCGGCAATGAAAGCAATGGCAAAACCCGTTTTATCATAACGACCCGTTCTACCAATACGGTGAACGTAGTTTTCAGTAACCTCTGGTAAGTCGAAGTTGATGACGTGCGTTACTTCTTCTAAGTCTAAGCCTCTTGATAAAATATCCGTAGCAATCAAGACACGGCAGTAGCCTTCTTCAAATTGGCTGATACTGTTAAAACGATAATTCTGATTTTTGTTTGAGTGAATCACATCCACTTTTTCACCCAGTGTTGGCTGAAGTGCTTCAAACAACAAATCGGCGTAGCGTTTACTTTCTACAAAAACTAAGACCTTCGACATACTACTGTCTTGGTTCAACAATAAGTTGAGCAAGTTTAGTTTTGTATGGAAGTTCGGAACTTTGTAGGCCGACTGTGTAATGCTTGCCAATGGTGTGCCTGCACGTTCAGTTTCGATACGAACAGGGTTATTAAAGAACTCTTCAATTAGGACATCTACCTCTGGCGTTAAGGTTGCCGAGAATAGTAGGTTTTGTCTTTTCGTAGGAATTTTATCAAAAATAACTTTTAATTGAGCTCTAAAACCAAGGTTAAGCATTTCGTCAAACTCGTCAAT
>JACCDQ011111565.1_pt1 | contig 22511 bp, 35 predicted proteins | sample 7446031 | NCBI WGS metagenome assembly JACCDQ01 (sample SAMN15323442, study PRJNA562643) | freshwater metagenome | isolation source: river surface water | place: USA:Blue River Watershed | collected 2017-08-17 | reverse complement strand
GTTATAAGAGCCAAGCTGGTGACGTGCTATTAAGAAAGAGCGAAGTTAGTGATGGCAATATCGTTGCGCAAGCACTTGGTTTCCAACCAACACGTCTAACGCGTTTGCAAGAGTATTCGTTCAAGATGTCTCAAGAAGACAAAAAAGCTACTGCTGAAAAGCAAAGTTTGCTTAAGCGTCTTAACGAAGCAGTGAGTGGTGGGGAGCCACCAGAGAAGTTCAAGTCTATCTTTAAAGATATTGCTAAGCACAACCGTCGCTACCCGCATGAAGACTACGAGGTTGATGATGACACTATTGAGCGTTCAATAGAAAACTACTCAAACCGTAAGGAACTTACTGTGCGTGGCTTGTACATACCAGAAACTAAGGAAGACATTTTGTTCCCTGGTGTGCGAGCAGTGCGTCCTCTCAAATAGAAAACCCCCACCGAAGTGGGGGCCGAAGAGATGGAAGGAGCTAACTTCCAAGGAAAAGCAGATTGAGGGGTCTGCTGAGCGGAGTATAGACTAAATTCTCCAAATGCGTAAACCTTTTACGCCTTCCTCAACAACAACTTTAATAAAAACATTAATGCGTAGTCTTTTTGTTGTACGAAGAACCTCTTTCTTAGCAGAACTATCATCAAGGCAGGGCAAGAAAAACGATGACCCCACCTTGAAGTTACGCCAATTTATGTTGTAACTAATCCCCTGTATTCTCATCTGGTGCTGGGATTAATGCGTCTACGTTAATGAAGTCTGGTACTGAGCAATCAAACTCAAGTGCGTGTACCCCTGGGGCTACAATCTTCATGCCTTTAGACATACGCTTGTTACCAGCACCAACATAGATTCCCTTTAGCTTTAGGTCGTGCAAGGTGTCTGTGTACGAAGTCTGGGTCTCTACGGAGTCATTACGGAATGCCTTAGCCCCGATAAACAACTTCTTAGTGTCTGGCTCGTAACGGATAATCAATTCACCCTTAGGCTCTTGCTTCGGTAGGTTGTGCATGTTCGTACGCTTATCTACCTCGTCGTCCACGATGAGCATGTTTTGAATATGGCGGTTAATGAAGTCACCGATAACAGCTGCAGTATTAGTAACTGGGGCTGCTACGTCTTCCCTAATACCCTTAAGCATGTGCTGAGTAGCCCATAGGTAGATAGACCGCATATCGTAGCTATGTAATCCCAAATTACGTGCAATCAAACCACCTGTGATGTTGCAAGATATAACTGCTGACCAGAAGCGCTCACGGTTTGTTAGGTGCATTTCCTTGTCAATCTTTTGCTGGATGGCAATCAGGCTGCTCTTAACTTCTTCAAGGTTATTAAGCACGTACTTGATGTAGATTTCACCTGCATGCCCATAGTTTTCCTTGAGCTGGTAGTCGAACATCTGCTTAGCTACTTCCTTAGGAATAATGTTATTAGCATCAATCTTGTACTCTAGTAGGCGCATCATCTCACCATCCGGGGTACTCTTGTGCACGCCTAGTTTTTCATAGAAGCTAGCGTTAGAACTACATAGTGATATGGTTTGCCAAGTCTGGTCGTTGACACGTAGCTCGTTAGTTTGAGACTTAGAACGGTCTGCACCACGTCCTTGAGACATGCTATAGGCTAGGTTTGAAAACTCTTCAGGCTTAAGGTTAGTAATCTCGTCGATAGTAAACGGTAGGTTATTCATCAAGCCCAAGCGAATCATCTTAGCTGCGTGCGTATCTTTCCAAATAGCAGTTAGCTTGTCAGGGTGTCCGTACACACTGTTGCACATATACAACGCTGTTGACTTGCCTGTACCTGAGTCCTTGTGAATCACGTTAATGATTGCACCCTTATGACCAGTAAGCATAAGCAGCGGAGCACCGAATGCCGTCAAAGCAGCAAATGCGTGCGGTTCTAGCCCAGGCTGACCGTACAAGTTAAATACTTCTTGCCACTTCTCCATTGAACCCATAGGTACGATGTAGTCAGCAATCTGCTTTGTTGCATGTGACGGTGGGCTATGGAACACACCATCAACGCTAATCTCACGGTCTCCAAGAATAAACTTGCTGTTTCTATCAGCCCAACCAAATTGTTTTCTCATAATCTCTGCCTTCTTCTTGTATTGCAGTTCTTTAATTGATGCCATAACAAAGTTACTTAGTAGCTCTGTCTGTTTCTTATATCCAGCTACGCCGTTAGCTGCTAGCGTTTCACGTAGCTTATCTTTTGACCCTACATCAGCAAGCGGTATAACGAAGTCCTTAACGCCATCTAGCGGTAAGTGCAGTCTCATCAATACAGTCTCACCAATCTCAGGGTCTGGGTCACGCATACGCTTCACAACATATAGGTCATGCTCGTATACGCAAATAGGTTCTGATTCGTCTTCACCACCTGGGGGTACTACGTATATGCCACCGTTCTTCCCACGGAAATATGGATGCGGGAACTTAGGCACTATGTATGTTACTGGCGCAGGCGCTTCCTCATCACTTGCAGTTGGTACGTCAGGTCCTTCTTCAACAATAAAGTCTTCATCTTCCTCAGCCCTAACAACTTCTTTGCCCAAGACGATTGGTGACTTGATGCGCCCCTTCCAAGGACAACCATCACATCCACCTGGATTGTTCTTCTCAAACGTAGCGCACGTCTGAGGGAACTGTGTGTGGAGTGCCTTTTTCTCAGTGTCATCATAGTCGTAACCTTCATACTTCTCCGATATTTTGTGGATTGCCGTGTCTCTATCTACACAATGTTGTGCAACCGAAAGAGCGTTAAACCACATCGGCTCAGATACAGACTCTTGGTTGTTGTATTGATACAACAGTTGGGCGCATCCGTCTCCGTTTGCACTGCGTACCATAATCTTGCTGAACCGAGATACCGTGTTAGCCATCATAGCTTTTTGTAACTCAGATAGCTCACGCTTGGGTTGCTCTACTACTTCTTTAACACCAAGAATATCCTTAAGGGTTTGCGCATCGTAATCGGGGCTATCAGATATAACCTCTACTGGCTTAGCTGGAACATCTTTAAAGTTGTAGGTCCCTGGAACTCTAAGCACACGGGCAGCTTCAAAAACACTACTATCTACGTAAAGGTCGTGGGTTAAGCACAGTTCATTTAGTCTAGAGGCAAAAGGTTCCCATTCAGAACGCTCTAGTGGTGCTGTTAAAGGCCAGTATACATGGATTCCTCGGCCTGAACTAACGATTAACGGCTTTGGTAAACCAATCGTTTTGCAGAATCTTTGCAACTCTTGGAGTGCAGTTTGTTGGTCTATGTAACCGTCAGGGCGACCTGTCTTTTGATTAACCACGGCTTTAGTCGGTCCGCAGTCTAGGTCAATCCATAGGGCTTTTAGGTTGAGTACGTTTTCCTTTTTGCGGAACTCTTTAGGTTTTTTCTCCGCATACTTTGCTACACCGAAGTAAACATCCCACTGGTTAGCAACGTACTTGTTTGTTAGCTCATCAAACTCTTCTCTTGTTGCAACTATTTGCTGGTCAGCATAGCGACCATTGTTCAGACCCAATATCACGTACCAGCCCTCAGCTGATTGAACTCTTGATAATAGGTCGATATTTGTCATTCTTATCTCTTCGTTGGGGGCAAAAAGGGGGGACTGCTCCCCCCTGCCGTTAGGCATAGCCCGTTATTTTAAAGTTTTAATTAAGTCTTTAATGTTGTCAGTTAGTTCAGGCTTTGGGTCATATGCACCTATGAACCAGTTATAAACAGTTTGTCTGCTTACGCCTAATGTAACTGCAACTTTTGCTACTGAAACGCCTAACTTAATGCACTTCTTACCAAGTTTAACCCCAAGGCGGGTTTGCTCCGCCTCTTGGTTAGCTAGCACAATATTTAAGCTATACCTATTGTTCATGCTTAGTTATCGCTCCAAGCACTTACAACATCAGCCAAGTTCTGCTTAGGTGCATTAGCAGTAGGTTCAGCTTTCTTAGCCGTACGTTTGACTGGTTCTTCAACTTCTTCAGCTTCTACCGCTTCAGCTGGCGCTGGCTTAGCTGCTTGTGGCAACTTCTTAACGCCGTCTTGTTGCGCTACAGTTAACTGCACAACTGACTTAGCTTCAGGTGTAGATTGCGCTGCCTCAACAACATCAATCTCTTCATCAGTTAGATGACGCACTGGTGTGAAGTTAACTACGTCTGCAGTTTCGTTCTCATCGAATGCAATCTGTGTGATGATGCGGTCAATGCTCTCACCGTTAGCTGGCAAGAACTTAAGATAGCTCTCGAACGGATGCACGTTACCTGTACCCTTACCGAATAATGACTTAGACGGAATGTTGAACTGGTAGATGTCACCGCTCATATCGCCCTCAAGCAATACAGCTACACGGCGTTGGAAACGACATGCACGACCTTTACCACCTTGACCTGAACCGTCGATGTTTTGTGGGCATGTTGCGCATGAAGAACCCTGTGCGTTAGATGCTTTTGCATCAGGCACATCACCTAGGTTAGACCAGCAATCAGGTAGAGTTGGCTCACCATTTGGGTCATACGGTTTTGCGTAGTATTGGCGAGATACTTTTGGTAACGCATTGATTACGATTACGTTGATGCTGCCAGCCACTTTATTACCAGCCTGTTCGCCACCAACGATACGGGAGAACTTACCCTTGTTCATTGTGATACGACGACTGTTATTAGTGTTAGTTGCTAATGACTTAGCTAACTCTGACATGCCCTCAGCACGTGAAGTTGTTACTGCTCCGCCTTGTTTAAAAATAGAAATGTTGCTCATTACTTGCTCCTTCTAACGACCACGGTGTATTTACTGTCCGCCTGCAAACCAGCAGGTAACAAATCTGGATTCTCCTCAAGAAACTGCTTAAGGTTGGTTTGATGCAACCTCTTCTCGAGTAGCGGGAATGCGTCATGTTCTTCGATGAACCGATACATAGAATCCCAATCAGTCGTCCAGTACCGTGTATCAACTTTACGAATGATTGTCCCTGCTGGGGTTTTAATACTGTCAGCACCAGTCTCATAACAGACCTCTAACATCTCTGCTGCCAGTAAATCTTGTTGTTCTTTAAGAGCGTTGTCTTGCTCTTCGAACTTCTCTTTTAACTCGGCACGTTTGTCCCGAATCTTGATATACGTTTCAGCCAATACATCTGCTGGCACGTCGTGCAAATCTTTACTCATTGTTAGCTCCTTCTCTTCTTGAAACTTAATAATACTACTTACTTTGACTTTGTCAAGCTATATTTTCGATTTCGTGCTTGTACAAATCAATTATTTTTTCATGGTTGTTAATGTTATTTTGTAACATCTTGTACAACCTAGCCTCAACTTCACTGCCAGTAATATGTACCACAGTCATAGGGTTCTTCTGCCCTGGTCTATTGATACGTGCATTAGCTTGCAAGTATGTTTCTACGCTGGTCACGGGAGCATACCAGACCACTACGTTCGCAGCAGTTAGTGTTAACCCATGTGATGCAGCCTGAGGTTGTATGATGAGCACTCGCACATTATCAGTGTCTTGGAAGTCTTGAATGATTGTGTGTCTGCGGTTCACAGGTACTTGCCCGTTAATTACGTCACACGAAATGCCAGCCTTAGTTAGGTGTGCACGTAGTAGTTCTATCGTATGAGTAAACGGAACAAACACTAGGACCTTATGTGATGCTTCATCAATAACTTCTTCAATAACTTTCAAGCGGTTGCTGACGTCAAATTCAATGACTTCCCCGTTGTCCGAGTACACAGCACCACCTGAAATTTGTAGCAACTTGTTAATATTAGTTGCGGCGTTAACTGCAGAGATACTTTCACCTGCGGCGTTAATCACCATTTGTTTCTTAAGTATTTTGTAAAACTTGCTTTGTTGTGCGGTTAGAGGTGCATCACGTTCTACATAAGTTAAATCAGGTAGGTCGATACACTGCTTCTTCTCAAATCTAATCGCAGGTTGTAACACTTTATGTACGGTATCCTGTGCATCTTTTTTAGGCAGCCAACGATACATGCCAACTTTGTACATCACCTTGTCCCTAAATTCACCATAGAACTTAGGCGTATTGTTTGGGTTGATTAGCTTAGCTAAGCCGAAGGCATCTACAGGCGATTGTGCTGCTGGCGTACCAGTAAGCATCCAAATACCTTTTGCGGTTGCAACTACTTCTTTGAGTGTCTTCCAACGGGTTGTCTGTGCATTCTTATAAGCACTAGCCTCGTCAACTACGATGAGGTCAAAGCCACCCTTCATAATTTCTTGTTTTACAATTTCCACGCCGTCAAAGTTAATGATGACGAACTCAGCACCTTGGGCAATAATCTTCTTGCGTCTCTTAGGCTCGCCATAGGCTACATCACATGTGCGGTGGATTGCGAACTTAAATAAGTCCTGTTGCCATGCTGACTTCATGATGGATAGTGGGCAGATAACAAGCACGCGTTTAACCACACCTAGATTCATCAGGTAGTCGCATGCCCATATCACGCTAGCCGTCTTGCCTGTACCCTGCTCGTTAAAACAAAATGCTTTACGGTTTAGGGTTAAAAACTCAGCCGTCTGCTTTTGGTGGGCAAACGGTTTGAACTTACCAGGCCAGTCGTAACTGGTGAGGATGCTATTTTTTGCTGGTGTTGCGTTTGACTGTGTGGTCGGCATTTCTGCTGAATGACCTGTTGTCACTTGCGGATTTGACCCGAAGGTTTCCTTTAGCACTCGTGCCCCCCTTGCTAAGAGGCTTGATGTGGTCGACGTCCTTTCCATCCCCTTTGTGTACCTTTCCTGTTTTAGCTAGCTCTGCTCTTGCTGCGTTACGTGCAGCTCTCTTCTTAATTTGTTCAGGTTTACCCTGATATGTTTCGTATTCTTTTTTATACGGTCTTGGTTTGTTCACGTAAGGCATCGTAATGCTCCTTGGCTTGTTCGTCGTAAGACTTCATTTTGCCGTAAACGGGCATACTCATCAAGGCAATCTTCTGCAACCCAACAAGTAGCGCCCGTTGTTCGTAATCTCCACGAATGACTACACGCATAGCCGAGGCTTCTTCTATTTCATGCCATTTACCGTCTATTTTGATAGCCAAACCTAAAGGGTACGCCCCGCCTTGGTCAGCATCAATGTCAATGTAGCTTTCTTTGTCGTACTTGTAGCCTTCTTTACCAAACCGCACGTTGAAGTCAAAGTTGCATGAATAGTCATCTTCGCCAGACTCAAACTCAAGCTCATCTAATGCCCAAGGACAGCCTTTCATTCCGTATACAGGGTCGCTCATCTTCTCTTTTCCTTATAATTGTGACACGTTTTAACTGGGCAGTATGGGCATAGTGGGCTCGATACTGCATTCCAAACATCGGTTTTCATAGCCGTCTCGATACGCATCAAATCAAAGTTGAAGTGCGATAGGTAGGCATACTTGAACTCAGACGTGTGTTCCTTCTTAATAAAGTCTTTGCTAATTACAAACATCAGTGCAGACTTAATTGTCTTAACCTCTGGGAAGTGCAAGAACAAAGCCGACGCTATTAGGTCTAACTGCTTAACGTCCGCATACTTAGCATTCTTACTGGTCTTGTAGTCCACAGAGTAGGCAGTGTCGCCGTTGATAATTACCAAGTCAGCAATACCACGCCACCATACATCCTTATCAAAGAACCCACACGGCAAGTATCTGTTGTCTCGTCTAGCGATACCTAGCTTCAACTCACAATGCTTCTCCCCAGGTATTTTGTTTAACGCATCTAGTGACTCCTGCATAAACGCAAACTGTGGGGGTAGTGGTGTACCGTCCTTGATAAAATCTTCCGCAGCCTTGTGTAGCTCCTGCCCGTAGATAGTCGCTTCGCTACCTTCGTCTTTAACGTCCTTAGCAACCTTAAGGTGGTAGTACTTCTTAGGGCACTGCTGGAATGTTTTAAGACTACTGTAAGACCAGTTAAAACTCATTTATCTAACCCTTTTAATAACAACACCATCGCAACTGCATCGCTAATCTTTTGTTGTTCTTGTACAACAAAGAACTCGTATGTCCAATCAGAGCCGTGTGGGTTTGGCTTATGCGTAGATACTTCCAGTATTCTGCCATTCATACCTTCCACAATACCAATACGTAACTTTGGTGTAGCTGAACTGCAATCGTCGTGCATAGCCAAGACATTTCTTCTGCGGGAGTTAAACCCCCATAGCCAATCTAATAACCTTCTAATCACACTTTTCTCCTAGTACGGGGCTTAATCGCAGCGATACCTGTTTCTTCCTGTGGTTTACGGGCTTCCATCATAGCCTTAGCCATGCGTATTGCTTTGTGTGGGATTTCATCTTCGTGGTAGTCACCATTCATAATCCACCCTGCCATAGCAAACATCTGAAAGCACGCTTCTAAATCGTCATCGTTCATTTTTTCACCGCTATGTTGTTCTGTCCGACCTCGGTAATTTCATAGCCTAGGTCTTTCAAGTAGTTAAATAACTCGAGACGCTTTTCTTGGAACTTCCAAGTCCATGACTCAAATATGATTGGTGGGTAGTGGTTCTCAATCAGAGTATGGTGCGCACCACGTAGTACCTCTAGCTCATGCCCTTCTACATCTATCTTAATAAGCTTAATGTTGTTGAACATGAACCTGTCTAGCAAAGTGGCGCTGATTGGCTCTGTAGCTCCGTGGCTTTGCACTTCGTAGTCTTTTGCACGTACTGCTGGGTCTACGCTAAACGCACCGATGTTACGTTCAGTTGCATAGTCAGGTAACTCCATCTGCTCTTGCCACTCAGCATCCGACAAAGCGTACTGAAAAGCGTACACATTATCTAGCCTGTTCAAAAATATGTTTGCACATAACTGAAGGTAGATAACACGTTGTGGCTCAAAAGATATGACCTGTAAGTGAGGGTGTGCCTTAGCTAGTGGGACTGTGTAACTTCCCAAATTAGCACCGATGTCCAAAACAAGACCAGCATCACACCCAGCCAATAACTTAGCGGACTCCACCTGTAGTTCTGTCTCGTAACCGCCAGCTCGTACATTATTACTAACAATATCGTCGTGCTTAAATAGGGCATAGTTCAAGTCTCCGTCTGTGGCTAAGTGAATTTCAGGTAGGCTCATTTAAGATTACCCCCTGCCTTGATGATATTGCCACCATAAATATATGTACCTACGTGCTCTAGCTTGATGAATGGGTTAATGTGAATCTTGCCACCATGCTTACGATGTAACTCGCAGAAGTGGTAGTCCTCAGATAGCAGGCAACCGCCCTCATCAATACTTGTAGCAAAGAACTCTTTAGTCTCAGGCTTTAAATAGTTGCCGTCAGCGTCTTTAACTGTGCTTGGTCTGTATGTAGGCACTTTGTCAGCTAGTTTATGGAACACTTCTTTCTTGATTAGCATAAAGCCTGTACCGCCATGGCGCACTTCGATGCAACCAGTCTCATCAGTATGTAGCTCTTTGCCTAGCTCATTAGCAAAGTTAAGCACGAATGCACCTGAGTAATCCTTCAAGCCTGTTGTTTTGCCGTTAGCAACCGCTTTCTCAACTGCAACCCAATCGACTTCTTTCTTAGGGTACACACCACATACGATGTCTTTGTTAGCCTTCATCAATGAGTAAACTGCCTCAGCATCAAAGCCGATGTCAGCATCAATGAACATCAAGTAATCAAAGTCTTTCTCTAAGAAGATACGAGTAAGCTCATTACGGGCTCGAGTAATCAAAGACTCATTACCCATTTGCACAAAGTAGACCTGTACGCCTACGGATTGCATCTTGTTGATAGTCTGTAACACGCCAACCATAAAGTTACCTGTGCACATACCGCCATACATCGGGGTGGCAATCATTATTGATGGGCGCTTCTTATCTATTGCTACCGTTTCTAAGCTCATTTGTAATCCCTTTCCATGTATTTTTTAACTAAGTTAGCTAGCTTCTCAAACCTTGCAACCTCACCTCGTACGAAGTTAGTGCTAAATCCTGCCTCGTATGCCCACAACACGACTTGCTCTCTGTTAAGTTCAGTCGTTTGTTTCTCGTTCTCGTTGTTCTCGTTCATGCTGTCTCTGTTCTCTCTGCTGTTGCTGTGGTGTCATTCTTATTACTACGTCCGTATATAGTTGCTGATTGTCTTTTTAGGCAAGATGCGCATTTCCAACGCTTATGATTCTTGCTTGATGTCGCCACCAGTTTGAACCCCTCCTTGGGTCTCTGTGTCTGACACGACGGGCAAAACTTTAGTTCCATCTTTTTTCTTTCCAAATATTGCGTCAAAGTTGTTGGAGAATTTCTCCCAATCTGTTGGGCGTGGTGCGTCTCCTTTACCCGCACCGTCGGGTTTTCTAAACATTTTCATCCTTTTTACTAAACAGGCTTTCAATCCATGCGTCAACATCGGATTCTTTCCAAACTGCTAGCCCACCCATTTTGGCAGGGGCTATAAACTCTCCTTTGGCGACCTTCATCCATATCGTGCTTTCTGACATAGTGGTCTTGTAAGCTATATCACCTATACGAATTAGCTTCAATGGCTTCTCTTCTTTCATTTCTTCAGCTCCTTCAATATGCACTCAAGACGGTAGACGATAATCGCTAAGAACACGAATAGCACCCAGTCCATATCAATACCTATACCCGTTGTTAGAACTCTTCTTAGCTTTCCAGTTAGGGTTCATCGTGAAGTTAGCGATTGGGTAACGCATCTTACGATTAGTATCAATCCAGTAAACCAATATGGTTTCATCTTCTACTGCCCAACAACCCTCACCAGTATTACCACTAGCTCCGTAGTTATATGCACGGTTTAGCTTGTCGTAAACTTTGTCGTTGTGCTTGCAAGTCTCGTCAGTTAAAACAATCTTGCCACCACTTTCGTTCGGTAATGTAGCAAATGTTTCGGCATGGGCAACGCCCGCACATAATAACAGCCCTAATAATAGTTTCATCATCTTCTCCTTAAAACGGTGCTTCTTCAGGCACAAATGCCTCTCTTGTTACTGTTATCTTCTCGATGGTCTCGTAGTCTTCAGCAAAGTGTTCGGCTTCCGCTAGTGTTTGAAACCGCCTAACTCTATTGCCGTTCTCGTCTAACACTTGATACCACACACTCCTATACTCAGCCCTTAGTTGTCTCATCAGCAATCACCATAACTAACACCCACGCCTGATTCACAGTTCAGTGGTAACTCCAACGCCCAATCAGGGCGCAACCTCATACACATCTCAACAAACTCTTGAGCCGTTTCAGCCTCAGCCTCAGGTGCAATAATTGCAATCGCATCATGCACAGTCATAACTACTTTGTATTTCTTCGCTATGGTTAGCATCTGATAGCCGATGATGATTCGGGCTAGTGCTTGGCACACATTCTCTACAACCTTACCGCCGTAGATTCGGTTCGGTATCGTAGCTTTACCCTTCTTGGTGTCATACACATACTCTAGTTTCCCTTGCTCATTTTCAACCGTACGCAAGTTGGGATACTTGATATACAACCCGTTAGGTAAGCGGATGCCTTTCTTACCTTGCACCTGCAACACGCCGTTACGACCTAAGTCCATGTGTTGGTCATTCAGGATAGCATCCAATGCTTTGTGAGCTTTCTGCCATAGCACAGGTATCCATTCGTAGGTCTGTCTGTAAACCGAGACGATACGGCTTGCCTCGTCCTCTGCAATATCCACATTGAAGTTCTTGAGTTGCGCTTGGAATTTCTTTCCGCCCATGCCGTAGCCACTCCCCAAGATTGTCGTTTTACCGACAAAGCGTTCATCCTTCGTGATTTCGCCAATCTCCTTGTTATAGATAGAAGACGCCATGATTTTGTATACATTCTCGCCTTTCTCAAACGCATCTACCAAGTCGTTCTGTTCTGATAACCATGCCAGTGTTCGTGCCTCAATCTGTGATGAGTCGCTATCAATCATCACGTAACCTTCAGGTGCTTTGATTGCAAACTTTAACTGTGAGCCACGTGGTAAGTTCTGTAGATTTACCTTGTCATCACCACCCCACCGACCTGTGTGAGCCGCATAGTAGCGTAGGGGTATGGGCAATAAGCCACGACCCGCAATCTCCATGAATCGTTGGGTGCGGGTTTCTTCTAGTGTTGACTTAACTCCCAAGCGGGCGCACGCCAGTGCTTGCACAATCGGATTGTCATGTTCTAGTAGAGCTTTGAACGCCTCATCTGTCTTAGCAAACGCCCATGTTTCTTTGCCTGTTGTTGGGCTAATCTTGCGTGGGGGTACAACACCGCAGTTAGTGAGCATCGTTGCAAACTTGTCGTTGCTCATTAGTTCTTCTTTATCTACGAGTGCCTTGCCAAGTAGCAGTTCTTTCTTAGCCCGCACATTATCTAGGTGCTCATACAACCCTGATACATCCAACTCCAAGGCAGGTTCGCTGAACATACGAATAGTCAGGTCAATTAGCTTAAGTTCTTCCATAGGGAAGTAGCCAACCATCTTTTCAAATAGCCCAAGCGTTAGCACCACGTCGTTCTTGCAATACTCACCATAGGCTTTCATCTCTGCGGGTGTTATATCTAGGCGACGCTTACCAAGCATATTGTGGACTTCTTCGCCCTTCTGACCAAGCTCGTAGTGCTGAGCCAGAACCTTTAAGCTTCCACCTACCTCAGTACCATGAATAGCACGAGCCATAGATAGCGTGTCAACAATCGCCTTGGGGCGAATATCAAACTGCCAGTTCAAGATAGCCATATCAAACATAGCATTGTGGGCAACGACCATGTGCTTATCCAACTCGAAGCTGTCGAGAAAAGCCTTTGTGTCTGCCTTAGTACCACTAAAGAACACGGGTTCTTCGCCTTGCACTTGCACGCATACGCCAATAGTCTCAAACTCAGCACCACGGATATATTCTTCCGTCGTCATCTTAGTCAGCGAGTATTCTCTACTGTAGTAGGTCTCGAAGTCTAAACCGATTACTTTCATGCTCTACCTTTTCCAATTACTTGTACGTCTTTAATGCTTACTTTAGGTATAAACATGATATGGTCAACGTGGTCATTAGCACTGGCACTAGAGGCAATCTTCATACAATCCTTGCTATACCCCAAGAAAAATCCTGCCGTCCAACACTGAGAGATATGCTCGTCCTGCATTATTGTTTCTGTATCCGTCCATCTGCCGACCCCACTAGAATCCACCCAATAAACAATCACAATATCCCATGGTTTCATTTAAACTCTCTCAATCTTGGCACATACCCAGCCACGCTTTGTTTCAATCGGTGTACCACCACGGCTCTCGCAGTCATTGAAAGCACCACTAGCAAAGAAAAATAGAACTGTAATTAAGCAAAGCCCTATAACAATTACGCTAACAAGGAGTGCGTCTACCCAATCTCTAATCATTTAAATAAACTTCCTAAAGAACTTAGCAATCCTTGACTTCCATATCGCTGGGCATCTGTTATCGCTTGTTGCCGAGCTAAGTGGATTTGTTGTAGTTGCATTTGAGCTTGGGATTGTTGTGCTAAGAGTCCTTGGGTCAGTCCACCCGAACGCATACTGCCCACCTCGTTCGGGTTCGGGTTCTTTGGGTTTAATAACTCCTGCATAACCTTTTCGCTGAACTCACGGCAGTATCTCTCGTTGAGCTTATCCTTGAGCATCTTCAATTCATCTTCGGGTAAGTGCCTTGTGTAAGCTTCAAGCAATGCACTCCATCTGCCACCCCATTCGCTGAACTCCTCAGGGTTGCTATCTACACGCTTAAGTAGTATCTCTAGTCCTTTGTTCATAGTTTCCCCGTCATCTTTAGTTCTCTAAGGTGTGCTTTCATGTGAGCAATCGTTTCTTCGTCAAGCGTCTGTTGCCCTAAGTTAATAGTGCCTGATGCCGTTGCACCATTTGCTATGGTTATGTTGCCGTTGTTGCTCCATGTAACTGGGTTGTATGGATGTTGGTATTCATCAATTATTACTTCAGGCAACTCGGCTTCACCCTTGCGTAGTATGTGTTTCATTACCTCTCGGCTAAACAACTCACGATGTGTCTCTTTAAGTGCCTCACGGAATGCGTGGATTTCTTCTTCAGTCAAGCAGTGTTTCCAGTTATGCAGTAAGCCTTCCCACCTAGATGCACTGATGCCACCCACTGTGTAGTTATCAGGTTTAAATTCTTCAGGGTTGCTCTTCATGCGAGCAATCAATAACTCTACGCCTCGGTTCATTTCTCATCCTTCCATACGATTCTGTCTTTAGTTAAGTATGTGAATGTATCTAGTGTGTGCTTGGTGTACGCCTCTTTGAACACATCGTTTAGCCCATGCTCAAGTATTTGCTGTAGGTTATGCACCTGCTTTCGTTCTTCCTGTTTCTTATCATCGAGCAACTTTCTCATTACTTCTTCAGTGAACTGTTGGGTGCGTATCTCGCACAACTTATCCCAAAAGACTTTCTTATCATCTTCAGTCAGGTATTTCTTGTAATCGTTGAATATGCCTTCCCACATACGACTATTACGCAAGAACTCTTCAGGGTGGCTCTCCATGCGAGCAAGTAGAATCTTTATGCCGTCGTTCATGTTTCAATCCCCATCTGTTCTTTAGTGGCGATGTAGTCGTTCAAGCTCATGCCCAACTCCTTGGCAACTTTGATGTCCAAAGCCGTGACTTTATGCAATTTGCGTTTTGGTTGCTCGTTCAGCCCTTGGTTAAAAGAAGATGATAGTTCCTGAGGAAGGAAACTTTCTTCTGCGTCATGTAGCAGAGTAGACATAACTTCTTCAGTGAACTGGTTAGCAAGAAGGTTCTGCATGGCGTTCCATAGAGCAAGTATCTCCTCGTCTTTCAAGAAGGGTAGCTCGATATAGTAGTCAGGGTCTTTCTTCGTTGCGTAAATGTGGGTAGCCCTACGACCTACCGCATCTAACTTAGCACGCCACTTAGGTGGGTAATGCCCACGCCAATCGGGTATAAATTCTTCGGGGTTGGACTGCATTCTCTCAAGGAGAATTTGCACTCCCTTGTTCATCTCTTCGGTTTTCATTCGTTAGCTCCTTTAACAACGCCTCAAGTTCGCTTATGTTTACCTCATTAACCACAAGCGTTTTGCCACCCGCGTCACGGATTTTGCTCATCTCTAATAGTTGTAAGTCGGTAGGCTCGTTCTTACCTGCCTTGCATTCAACACCTAGAAACTTTCCGTTCACACAACAGATGATGTCAGGCACACCGCTACGACCAAAGCCGTTCATTGAAGGAAAGAAATAATACACGCCATACGCTTTGATTAGCGTGACGCATTTGTTTTTAACTTTCTTCTCGGGTGTGAGTGCCATACCCTAATAATACAAGGGTCTTGGACTTTGTCAAGGGGTTTTATGAAAATATTTTTGAGGGGTGAACCTAACATTGTTAGGTTGAAATTGGGTGGATATGTAGGTTATCCGCCACCCTCGGACTATGAGTTCACTAGCTAGGAAATAAACCGCTACATACGGCGAAGAGGCTAACTAGTGACACAAGATACTTTTGCACCTACAAGGCTACTCGCATCTTGCGTATCAATTCCCTCTTCTTCTATATCACTTGCTTAGGTTCTGAATCTCTCGGTTCAGATACCACTGTGCCTTCTTAAGGTCTTCCATCTTGTTGCCCTTATGGTCAGCACGAGTTATGTATTTCACAACATTACCAAGGTTATAAGTCAACTGCTTAGCCTCAATGAAATCAATCGTCTCAATGCCACCTGTTTTGTAGTGGGCAGGGTGATTCACATTATCGGCTGCCGTTGCCATTCTTCCCTTTACTGGCGTATCACTAATACCAACTGCGATAGTCTGCATACGAGGGCGAGTGCGTAGCTTGCCACGACCTTGGCTCATCTGATACGCTAGCTCTGATAAGTCCAAACGAGGTTGCTCAGTATTCAAGTAATACTTAGCCTCACGCACACCTTTAATCTTCTTAGTAATCACATAACCTTTTTGGCTTAGTTTCCATAGCAATCTGCCTATAACTTCTCTAGTCTCACCAACTGCATGGGAGATAGATTCCGTTGTGCGTAAGCCATTACCTAGAGCATTAAGAACCTTCGTCTGCAACTTGCCACGCTTAGCGTAAGGCTTTCTCTTTGCTTTTGGTTTTGGTGTTGTGAAACTAACTTCTCTTACTGCTTTAACCACTTCAATCGGCATTTCCATTTTGCTTTTCCTTATTAAGTTCTTCGTTAACAAATTTTTCTAGTGCTATTCTCATAGCCTTACTTCTTGACGGGAACGAGTTATAGAAGTCATAGACCTCTTGACTAACACGCACCGCCACATACTGCATGGAAGGTTTCTTGCCTAAGCCTCTACCTTTTCTCTTAGGGGTATCGCTCATAACTGACCCCTGTTCTTCCCAAACTCGTAGTCCTCACGATACTCGCTTGGTGGTATCCAACCATACTTTCTCCAAGTCTTTTGCACGTCGGCACCACTTTGATAGACAAACTTCGAATCTTTGTCTAACGCCATAGGTGCTTTAGGCTCAGTCTTTTCAATTGCTTGTTGAATAATCTTTAAAAACTTTTTCATAGCTCTCTCCGTTAACTAACAATGTTAGGTGGTATTACGACAAAGGTAGTGTCATCAACCCGCACGCCGACATTACTGATAGCGTGTCTAGGCTCTACTAGCTTAAGCATACCGACCCCTCTACGCACATAATCAGGCAACTCCTCACTAGTTTTAACCTGCACCTGATTTGCGTGTTTGACAATATAGTTCATTCCATCTAAGAATACAAGTGAGTGTTGACCCTTGTTATAACTTTCTTGTATCTCCTTACACCCTTGCCACTCAGCAATCTTCTCAGGAAGCGTATCAAGCTTTGCTATTACGTGAGCACTAGCATCAGTATTAGTCTGCAAATAGCTCTTGAAAGTTTCAAGGTGGTCATTCACAAATAGTCTAGCCACATCTTCAAACTCTCCCCACACATTACGCATCGGATACCAAGTGTTGTTTACTGCATCACGAACTACATTTTGAGACAACTGTTCCGCTTGCTCAATCTTCTCGCTATTGTTCTTGCGACCAAAGTATTTCTCCACGTGCTTGATAGCCTTATCCAAGTGGATAGTCTTCATACCTGTGCCTCGTTCACGCACCTTTTCTGTTCGGTGGTTGCTAACTAAGAACCGCTTACCAGTGCGAGTGTAGTCAGAACCTAATAAGCCCAGCTCTTCGTATTTATCAATCACCTTAACTCGTTCTACTTCCATACCAAAGTCTGCACCATTCACACCGATACTGAAATTCTTACGGCAGTAGTAGGATTCAAACCGCCACTCAGGGTGTGTCAATGCCAACTTCTCAACCAACGGCACTAAGAACTCATCAATCTTAGCGACTACTTCAATACCATTCTTATCCGTTTCTTTCGGAAGAATTACATTTTCTAATTGCAACATACTCATCTCCTTACCAATCAAACTTACCTAGAATCTCATCAACTCTAGCCTTAACATCATTACGCACTTCTGCGTGTTCCTTAATATCCTCAATGTCCAAACCTAACATTGTTAGCTCTAGCGACTTACGAGCATCTTCTAGCTTAGGGTCTTTAGTGATATTCAAGTGCGTCAATAGACTGCACAACTCCGTTGCGTTAGTGATAAGAGTATCGTGATAACGCTTAGGAATCTCCTGACCATCAACATCAAGCTCAGCCGTCAACTTCTCGGATACATGGGTCAAACACTTGTGCAACTTATCCCATGGCTCACGCATAGCATCAGCCAATCTATCCTTGTATGCCATCTCGTAGTCCCGTGCCATATCCTCTAAGTCATTCTTTGGTATGTCTAAGCGAAAATCATTTGACTCAGGTAGCGGGCTAAACACCAAGCGGAATCCAAACTTAGACTTCAACTCGTCAAGACTTGGGTAGTCCTCAGGGTTAAACAAATCACCTAAGTGAAACTTCGCTTGCTCAACTAGCACATCATAGCTAGCGTAGAAATCCTCAATCATGGCGTTCATATTGCTACGAATAGTGTTCATGTTCGTTTTGTAGTCCATGAATAAACTCGTTGGCAGTAGTCTGCTACCCTTATCCGACCAAGGTAATGTAGTCTGATTGTGGTAGAGCCTAGCCCTAGCAGCGTAGTCAGCTATACGCTTACGCTTATCCGTTCCCGCCATTAAGTTCTTACGCACCTGTGCCGAATCTTTACTCGCACTTGCCGAGCTTAGCACCGCATCGGTTGCACCCTTATCTAACTTGTTCGCAGTCCAAACACTAATGTTTAACTCTGCTAATACTGCACTACTTGATATACTCATTTCTTTTCTCCCATCTTGATTACACATCTCATAAAATACATAGCATCAGTTCTGTAATACCAAGCCATACCTGTTGCAACACACGCCCAAACTAATAAAACAATTTCCAAGATACTCATGTCGTTACTCCTTGTTAGGTTTACCTGCTAATTTCCACATCTTGTATAGCTTGTCGGGTATCAACTCCATACCCCACACCTTAAGTTCCTCTTGCGGATATATGTAATTTGTAGTGAACGAACCCCTACCATCACCCATATCTTTTTGGTATCTACTCTCGTAGCACTCCGCCTCATCTAACAATGTTACTAATTGAATAGCCTTATCGTGGTCTAACACCCACTGCTTATACCCAATCTGTATCTTTGCTTTCATGTAGCACTCCTTACCCATCAATGTGTATAGTCTTGCCTGTAGGTGCGTAAGTATCACGACCATACTGTCCACAAATCGTCCATAGAATCGGTGCATTCCACTCATTACCCCACTCCCCAATACAACCATCGGTCAACATAATGATTGCCTCAGGTTTAATGTTCTTCTCTTTCATGTATGTAATCATGCAAGTCGGGTCTGTTCCCCCGCCACCTCTAGGTTTCGTAGAACTAACAATGTTATCTACCTCGTGATAGCCATACTCCTCGTGTCCTGCTACTTCAGTATCCCAATACATCAGGTCAACTTTCTCGGGGTGGACTTCGTTAGCAATCCCCTTAACTTCAGTTAAGAAATCATTAAGCTCTTGCCCACCGATAGAACCACTCGTGTCAATGCCAATCACCAGATGCCCAACTCTTTCTCCTATCATGCTAGGCATATAGGTATCACCCGATAGATAGCGACGATTAACCCTACGCCAACTGCTTGCATCTTTCGCACTACAAGTAGCTTTCACAAACTCACGCAACATTTCTCGCCAATCAATCTTCGGTTCAAGTAAGTCACCAATCTCACGCCCAAGACCGCCCGCACCTTTGCCGACCATCTTGTTATGGTTAATCAAACCTTGTCGCAACGCTTGGTCAACTTCCTTCTCAATAGCCTTCTTCTGTTCTTCGGTTAAACCTTTCGCACCTTCCCAATCGTGTTCGTCAAAGCCTTGCCCATCACCTTCGCCTTCGGCAAACATACCCTCGCCGTTCTGCTTGTCCTGCTTGAGTAGGTCAAAGACTTGCTTAGCATTCATGCCACGATACTTCTCATCAACTAAACCTATCGCTTTCCCTGCTTTCATAGGCATAGCCAATACTGACCTATCCTTATCCATATCTACTAGCATCAGGTTGATTACATAATCGCAAGCCATGTTAGCCAACTGCTTGTCCTCGTCCCACAACTTACGCCATGTGAACAAATGACGGAATGCTTTGTGTAATGTTTCGTGTAGCACAACAAAGGCAAGCTCTTTATCATCAAGCGACTGCACAAACTCACGACCATAAATCTCATCACGACCATTAGTGCAAGCGGTTGGAACATGGTCATCAATCCTTGTCTTACCCACAGTCATCAAGCCTGACCACAACGCAAACTTAGGATTACGCATTATGGCAATCTTGACTTTGCTTAGTCGCCGCTCTTCTTTGTCTTTCACTACTTGAGTATTGGTATCTAACATTGTTAGTTTTCCTTGAATAATTTAATAAAAGTTCTTGCGTCATACTCGGTTAGGTTCTTGGCTATCCGATTCTTGGGTAGCACATTCTTCATGGGTGCAACTAAATACACCCCCGAGATTTTCACAATGCACCAATCCTTACCTTGCTTAGAGTAGGTCTTCATTCTTCTGAACCCAATCAGCAAACTTGGCTGAACTGAATGCAACTGACTGCTTAGTCGGAGACTTAGCCACATTGATAGCAAAGCACGCTTGCCACTCAGGTTCAAACCTCTCCAAGTAAGTCATGAATGGGGTAATGGTTGTCTTATCAATCTTTGCGATAGCACCGAATACCACAATAGCACTAGCACCTGCACTGTCAGGAACTAAGGCAGTCTTCGGGTCTTTGATAATAGATTCCCATACAGGTAGCTGGTCTGAATACTCAATGTATGCTTGCATATCTCGTGATGCTGATTCACCTACCGCACCAGTCATAGCACATATCAGAGTATCCGTATCAATTTGTGAACGCACCTTAACAATGTTAGATACTCTCTCCAATGAACGAGGCGATACAAACGCAGTCTGCATTTTCTTTGGGTTGTAGATATATGGGTTGTCCGCTTGGCTCGCATCTGTATAGCTTGCTAGGGCGTGAGGGAACTGCTTTACCCACGCTATGACCTCAGGTGCAATATCGTTATTGATTGCCCACTCAATCCATTGGTCTGCATCAGGCTTGCTTACTGTTAGCGGAATAATACGATTACGGCTATGTGCCTTCAACGAATCGCCTACTCCGTCTGAACCTAGATTACCCGTCAAGAAAATGATGGACTCAGGGTGGACTGACACATCACCCAAACGAGGGTTAGCTACTTCCAATAGTGGGTGCAACATATTCTTCACAGGCTCTGCACCCTTAGTGAACTCGTCTAACATTGTTATGACAGGCTTACCCGTATGCACTTTGAATCTAGTGTTAGGGTAGTAGGCAGTAGTCTTTGTCTCGTGGTTGATAACAGGCATGGCAATATCGCCCAAATCCATGTTCGGCACATCAATGTATGACACCTCGTGTGTTGGTAGGCTTGCTGATAGCGTCTTAAGTAGAGACGATTTACCAATCCCTGGCTCGCCTTGTAATAGGTAGCGATTTTGTGGGGTTGCAAGAATCATCTGACTAGCTTGCTTTAGCGTAATTGTTCTACCGAAATTTAATTCACTCATTTTGTTGTCCTTATATTAAAAAGATGTTGCTGTATGTTTAATCTACTTACTACTACTGTGCTACAACTAACAATGTTAGGAAATTCATGACTTAAGTAATAAAAATTTCCACACATAATATATTGTAACACAATTAACCTCATTTGTCAAGTATCTAGCTTGATTGCGTAGCCCTTCGCCCCAAGCAATTGCTTAACTTGTTTGAACACTTCGAACTCATCAGAAGAATATCCTGATAGTTCCCTCTCGCCACCGCCGAAGTTCACAACAACTCTGAACAACTTACTGTCTCCAGTAACCCGCACATACCCATCATTGTTTACCTGCTCAATCTTCACGATAGCTACCTTGGGTTGCAACTGCTGAGCTAACATTGTTAGTGGTGGCTTGACAGTCAATAGGCTCTCGGTTTCCTCAAGAAATAACTTGGTTTTTTTCTTCATGGTATCTCGCCCACTCTCCTTCAAAGAATCGCCCATAAGTATCCCTACGCACATAGCCCTTATGCACTGCGATAGGAGTAAAGACCTCATCACGATAGAATCCCCATATCATATTCTTCAAGGCATTCTTCGCCTCAAGCCAATGCCTACTCTGCATTCTGCGTTCATTAGTGTGCCAGTCCATGTAGCCAACTGTGTTCGCCAATACTAATAAGACCTTGTAATAACTCATGTGCTTGTCCTCTGACTTGTCATCAATCCAAGTCTTGAAGTCTGCATATAACTTATGCCCTGTCGCATGGTGTCCACCTAGCGTAATATCCAAACGCCTAGCGTAGTTATCCTTAGGCTCACCAAAGCATTCTTCAATCTCTTGCTTGCTGAATGTTGCATTCGTGCCGTCATGTCTGAGCTTACGCATTGATTCCAGATAGCTAAAAACTTCTGCATACTTGCGTATAACATTGTTAGATTCCTTGCGTTTAATGTTATGCACAAACATTTGCTTAGCCTCAAGCGGTTGCCATCTGCCTTCCTCATCTTTGCGTAGGTGGAATGCCGTATGGTTATCCATAAAGTATTCGTTGCCGTGAATGTTCAAGCATAGCTTGCGGTCAAACACTCTTACGCTTACACCATGTCCCATCACCTCGGGTATGAAGTTAGCCGTAGTCTGACTAGCCCAACCACCTGCACGCAGGGATACTGTGCCGTCCACACGGAAGGTCACGACAGGTGTCTGATAAAGCACGCACTCAATATCGCCGTTGTCTAGCTTAACGATTGAATACATATCCACTGCCTTGCGGTGTCCTAGTGGTCGCTTAGGTTCTTGCACTCTGCCACGAATATCTGTGGTGTTCTCGTATTTATGTAGTGCATCACCATAATCTCTGAACCATGAGATGCCTGAGTTTCTGTAATTTCCAAATGCCATTTGATACTCCTTAATAATGAGCTAGCTTGAGCTAGTGTTAATCTG
>JACCDQ010696223.1_pt1 | contig 22513 bp, 20 predicted proteins | sample 7446031 | NCBI WGS metagenome assembly JACCDQ01 (sample SAMN15323442, study PRJNA562643) | freshwater metagenome | isolation source: river surface water | place: USA:Blue River Watershed | collected 2017-08-17 | reverse complement strand
TCTTCAAACACGCATTCGATCACGCGGGCCTTGAGCGCTTTGCGGTCCACCGATTTGAAATATTCCTGCGAGGCCAGATTGACGATGACCGGCGTTTTGTCTTTGGCCAGTTGGGTGTTCAGGTAATCGGCAATTTGCGTGCCCCAGAATTTATAGAGGTTGCTGCCCTTGTCCGTCTTGAGCGTGGTGCCCATCTCCAGCCGATAAGGCTGCATCCAGTCGAGCGGGCGCAGCACGCCATACAGGCCGCTCAAGATGCCCACATGGGCTTGCGCCCAGTCCAGCTGTGCGGGGCTCAGGGTTTTGGCGTCCAGCCCTTCGTACACATCGCCATTGAAGGCCAGCACCGCCTGTTTGGAATTTTTGGCGGTGAACTTCGGCCGCCAGGCTTCGTAGCGGGCCACGTTGAGGGCCGACAGCGCATCGGACAAGTCCATCAGCTCAGAGATTTGCTGCGGCGATTTTTGGCGCAACACCTCGATCAGGGCCTGCGACTGCGGCACAAATTGCGGCAGCGTGTGGGGCACTTCGGCGGGAGCGGGGGCGTAATCCAGCGATTTGGCGGGAGACAATAAGAACAACATGCTCGACATCCTTTACCTGGACAATTATCTCGCCATCGTGAACAAGCCCACCGGCTGGCTGGTACATCGCACCCCGCTGGACAAGGGGGAATCGCGCTTTGTGCTGCAAGCCCTGCGCGACCAGATCGGGCAGCACGTCTGGCCGGTGCACCGGCTGGACAAAGGCACCAGCGGCGTGCTGGTCTTTGCCCTCAGTGCCGAGGTGGCCTGCAGCCTGGGCCAGGCGTTTGAAAGCGGTCAGGGTCTGCAAAAAACCTATGCCGCCATCGTGCGCGGCTGGCCTGTTGACCACGCCCTGATCGATCACCCGCTCAAACGCATGCCCGACGACATGCGCAACGAACGGCTCGAAGTGCAACCGGCCCAAACCCGCCTGGCCACGCTGCACAAAGGCGCGCTGCCCATTGCGCAAGGTGAATTCCCCAGTCTGCGCTGGGCACGCGTGGCGCTGCAACCCCTGACGGGTCGCCGCCACCAGCTGCGTCGGCACATGAAACACATCGCACACCCGATCATCGGCGACGCCACCCATGGCAAAGGGCCGCTCAACCGGGCTGTGGCCGCGCACATCGGGGTGGCCCGGTTGTGGCTGCACGCCCTGCAACTGACACTGACCCACCCGGTCAGCGGGCAAATGCTGACGCTGCATGCACCGTTGGGCAGTGAATGGGCTGGCTGGATTCCCGGGGTCTGAACCAGTCTGTCACGCACGGTCTGGCCGTGGCCAGTGCATTGGGCCTAAGATCAAGCCATGAGCCTGCTTTTCACCCCTTTCACTTTCCACGCCCCCGGCGGCCCCGTGACCTTGCCCAACCGCATCGTGATCGCCCCGATGTGCCAGTATTCAGCGGTCAACGGCCTGGCCACTGACTGGCACCTGGCCCATTGGGCCAACCTGCTCAACAGCGGTGCAGGCATGTTGACGCTGGAAGCCACGGCGGTTTCCCCCGAGGGACGCATCACCGCCGGCTGCCTGGGCCTGTGGGACGACGTCACCGCCGCCGCGCTGGACGAGCACCTGGCCCGGGCCAGCCAACTGGCACCCAACATGCCTGTGTGCATCCAGCTCAGTCACGCAGGTCGCAAGGCGTCCAGCGCCGTGCCCTGGGAAGGCGGCATGCTGGTCGCCCCTGAGCAGGGCGGCTGGCAACCGCTGGCCCCCAGCGCCCTGCCCCATCTGCCGCAAGAGCCCGCACCCCAGGCCTTGAGCCGGGCCGACATTGACCGCATTCGGGACGATTTCGTGCAGGCTGCTCGCCGTGCCCGGGCAATGGGCATTCAGGCGATTGAGTTGCACGCGGCCCATGGCTACTTGCTGCACCAGTTCCTGTCGCCCCTGTCCAACCAGCGCAGCGATGCCTATGGGGGTAACTTTGACAACCGCATCCGCTTCCCGCTGGAAGTGTTCACCGCTGTGCGCGAGGTGTTTGGCGGTGCCTTGGGCATGCGCATCTCGGCCACCGACTGGGTCGAAGGTGGCTGGACGGTAGAAGAAACCGGCGAACTGGCCAGCCTGCTCAGGCAAGCCGGTGCGCAGTTTGTGCACATCTCGTCGGGTGGCGTGTCACCTTTGCAAAAAATCGTCATAGGCCCTGAATACCAAGTGCATCTGGCCCGTGCGGTCAAAAAAGCGTCGGGCCTGACCACGTTCGCTGTGGGCCTGATCACCGAACCGGCGCAGGCCGAAGCGGTGCTGCAACGCGGCGATGCCGATCTGGTGGCGCTGGGTCGGGCGTTTCTTTACCAGCCCCGTTGGGGCTGGCAAGCGGCTGCGGCCCTGGGTGGTCGGGTGCAAGCGCACCCTCCTTACTGGCGCAGCCTGCCGCGTGAAGCCAGCGGAATTTTTGGCGACGCCCCCATCGGCATGCGCTGAAGCGCCAGACTCGCCCAACCGCTCAGGCCAGATCGCCAGCCAAACTGGCCAAGGTAGGGGCCAGGATCTCAGTCTGAGCAGGGCAGTGCGTGTGGTCGCACCCCAGCTTCACACCTGCACCTGCCTTGATCGCCGCGCACATGGCGGGTGTCAGTTGAAAGCGCACAAAATGCACGGCCGAGGTCTTTTGCGAGGTCTCGCGGGCCATGTCTTCGTCAGCCAGCGCATGCACACGGGGCTGCCCCTCCACCTCGACAAACAAATGGTTTTGTACCCCGACCAGTCGCGCCAGCTCACGCTGACGCTGCTGGGCATCGGGAAACTCCAGCAACAAAGTGGCTTTCCAGTTGTCACCGTCCGGCATCAAGGGCGCATAAGCCTGCACTTCTTGCCAGATGCCCGTCTGGTCAAAGATTTTTTCAATCCGCAGCATTTCCTGGATTTGGTAGCGAACGGTCAACTCGCTTTCAAACTGCACATGCAGGTGTTCGCCCAAAAACAGGCTGCGCAACCTGCGGTGGGCGAGCACCTCGCCCTGGTGGGTTTTGCGCCATGTGTCATAAGCCTCCAGAGACATCAGGCTGTCGGGGGTGATGTGGCCAGTCAGTTGCATGGGCAGCGCGTCAGTCTTGCAGGGCGTCCAGCGCTTTTTGATAGCGACTGGAATGGGAGCGTTCGGCTTTGGCCAGCGTCTCGAACCAGTCGGCAATGTCGTCAAAGCCTTCATCGCGGGCAATTTTGGCCATGCCGGGGTACATGTCGGTGTATTCGTGCACCTCACCGGCCATGGCCGCCTGCAAATTCTGGCGGGTGGTGCCAATCGGCAAACCGGTCACGGGGTCGCCCGATTGCTCCATGAACTCCATGTGCCCGTGGGCATGACCGGTTTCACCCTCGGCGGTGGAGCGGAACAAGGCGGCAATTTCCATTTGCCCTTCCACATCGGCGCGGTTGGCAAAGTACAAATACCGGCGGTTGGCTTGTGCCTCGCAGGCAAACGCGTCTTTCAGGCATTGCTCGGTCTGAGAACCTTTGAGTGTGGCCATGGGGTGCATTTCCTCTGAATGGATCACGCCTGGCCACCACCATCGGCAACCGGGCATCCCCGAGGTTAACGGCAAACCGCCCTCCAAACGCGCCCCCTGCCCATGTCCCGTCGCCAACGCCTCGATTTACCCCGACTGAACCGACCGCTGACAGGCGGCGCCAAGGTCTGACTCGTTAAAATCAGGATATTCCGACGCTTGAGTCCCCGACGGCACCCTAAGGTGCCGTTCCTCTCTTCTAAAGACCCCCCGCCATGAGCAACGCGCCCGCCACCCCCGTCCATCAGCCCGGCCTTGAAAGCCTGTCCAAATCGTTCGAGCCTGCCGCCCTCGAAGCCCATTGGGGGCCCGAGTGGGAAAAGCGTGGCTACGGTGTAGCCGGCTTCCGGGGCACAGGCCAGGCCAAAGACGGCCAGCCGGCCTTTGCCATCCAGCTGCCCCCGCCCAATGTGACGGGCACGCTGCACATGGGCCATGCCTTCAACCAGACCATCATGGACAGCTTCACGCGCTACCACCGCATGATGGGCTTCAACACCGCCTGGATTCCGGGCACCGACCACGCCGGCATCGCCACGCAGATCGTGGTCGAGCGCCAGCTGCAGGCCCAGGGTATCAGCCGCCACGACATGGGCCCGACGCCCGCTGAGGCCCGCAAGAACTTCGTCGCCAAGGTTTGGGAGTGGAAAGAGCAGTCGGGCAACACCATCACCAGCCAAATGCGCCGCATGGGCGACAGCGTGGACTGGAGCCGCGAATACTTCACGATGGACCCCAAGCTGTCCAAAACCGTGACCGAAACCTTTGTGCAGCTGTACGAGCAAGGCCTGATCTATCGTGGCAAGCGCCTGGTGAGCTGGGACCCGGTGCTGATGAGCGCCGTGTCTGACCTAGAAGTCGAGAGCGAAGAAGAAGACGGCTCAATGTGGCACATCCGCTATGACCTGGCCGATGGCTCGGGTTCGCTCACGGTGGCCACCACCCGGCCTGAGACCCTGCTGGGCGACGTGGCCGTGATGGTGCACCCCGAAGATGAACGCTACAAGCATTTGATTGGCCAACAGGTGAACCTGCCGCTGTGTAACCGCACCATCCCCGTGATCGCCGACGAGTATGTGGACAAGGATTTCGGCACCGGCGTGGTCAAGGTCACGCCCGCGCACGACACCAACGACTACGCGGTGGGCCTGCGTCATCAATTGCCCCAGATCTGTGTGTTGAACTTCGACGCTACCGTCAACAACAACGCACCCGAGAAGTACCGCGGTCTGGACCGCTTCGTGGCCCGCAAGGCTGTGGTGGCCGACCTCGAAGCCGCCGGCCAACTGGTCGAAGTCAAAAAACACAAGCTGATGGTGCCGCGTTGCGCCCGCACCGGCCAGGTGATCGAACCCATGCTGACCGACCAGTGGTTCGTCGCCATGAACCAGGTCGGCAAGGGCGATGCCAGCGGCAAGAGCATTGCGCAAAAAGCCATTGACGCCGTGCAATCGGGCCAGGTGAGCTTTGTGCCCGAGAACTGGGTCAACACCTACAACCAGTGGATGAACAACATCCAGGACTGGTGCATCAGCCGCCAGCTGTGGTGGGGCCACCAGATTCCCGCTTGGTACGATGAAGATGGCAATGTGTACGTGGCCCGCAACGAAGCCGATGCCCAGGCACAAGCCCCCGGCAAGACGCTCAAGCGTGATGATGACGTTCTGGACACTTGGTACTCCAGCGCACTGGTGCCATTCAGCACGATGGGCTGGCCCAACAACGCAGCTGGCGGCGGTGCCACTGCCGCCAGCGGAACAGACTACGACCTCTACCTTCCCAGCAGCGTGCTGGTGACAGGCTACGACATCATCTTCTTCTGGGTCGCCCGCATGATCATGATGACCACGCACTTCACCGGTCGCGTGCCGTTCAAACATGTGTACATCCACGGCCTGGTACTCGACGCACAAGGCAAGAAGATGAGCAAATCCGAAGGCAACGTGCTTGACCCGGTGGACCTGATCGATGGCATCACGCTCGAGCCGTTGCTCGAAAAACGTACGCAAGGTTTGCGCAAGCCCGAGACCGCCCCCAAGGTGCGCAAGCAGACCGAAAAGGAATTCCCCGAAGGCATCCCCGCTTACGGTGCCGACGCACTGCGCTTCACCTTTGCCGCGCTGGCCACACTGGGCCGCTCCATCAACTTCGACAGCAAGCGCTGCGAGGGCTACCGCAACTTCTGCAACAAACTCTGGAATGCCACCCGCTTTGTGCTGATGAACTGCGAAGGCCAGGACTGCGGCCTGATGGAGCACACCAAGGCCGAATGCAGCGTGGGCGGCACAGCCCACGGCTACATGTCGTTCAGCCAGGCTGACCGCTGGATCAGCTCGCAACTGCAACGTGTCGAAGCCGACGTGGCCAAAGGCTTTGCCGAATACCGCCTGGACAACGTGGCCAACACGATTTACGACTTCGTCTGGAACGAGTTCTGTGACTGGTACCTCGAAATCGCCAAGGTGCAGATCAACACCGGCAGCGAGGCGCAGCAGCGCGCCACGCGCCGCACCTTGATCCGCACACTCGAAACCATCATGCGGCTGGCGCATCCCATCATCCCGTTCATCACCGAAGAACTCTGGCAAAAGGTGTCGGTGGTGGCGGGTCGTCCGGGCACATCGGTCAGCATCGCGGCCTACCCCGTGAGCCAGCCCGAGCGCATCGACGAAGCGGCCGAAGCCCATGTGGCCAAACTCAAAACACTGGTGGACGCCTGCCGCAACCTGCGTGGCGAGATGAACGTCTCGCCCGCCACTCGCATGCCCCTGTATGTGCTGGGTGACACGGCTTTCATGCAAAGCGTGGCCCCGGTGCTGCAATCGCTGGCCAAACTCAGCGAGGTCAAGGTATTTGACACCGAAGCCGAATGGGCCGCAGCCGCCCAGGCAGCCCCAGTGGCGGTGGTGGGTGAAGCGCGGTTGTGCCTGTTCATGGAAGTGGATGTGGTCGCCGAAAAAGCACGATTGACCAAAGAAGCCGCCCGACTGGAAGGCGAAATCGCCAAGGCCAACGGCAAACTGGGCAACGAAGCGTTTGTGGCCAAAGCCCCGCCCGCCGTGATCGAACAAGAAAAAAAGCGTGTGGCTGATTTCGGGGCCACGCTGGACAAGATCCGCCAGCAACTGCAACGTCTGGGCTGAAGCCCGAGGAGCCGACCATGAGCCCCAATGTCATCCGCAAAGCCGTCTTCCCTGTCGCGGGTTTGGGCACCCGCTTTTTGCCGGCCACCAAAGCCGCGCCCAAAGAGATGTTGCCCGTGGTGGACAAGCCGCTGATTCAGTATGCAGTGGAAGAGGCTTATGCGGCTGGCGTGCGCCACATGATCTTCGTGACCGGACGCAGCAAACGCGCCATCGAAGACCACTTTGACACCGCCTACGAGCTGGAAACCGAGCTGGAAGCGGCGCACAAGGACGAGTTGCTGGCGCTGGTGCGCTCGGTGCAGCCAGACGACATGGTTTGTGCCTATGTGCGCCAAAACCGCATGCTGGGCTTGGGCCACGCAGTGCTGTGCGCTGAGCCGCTGGTGGGCAACGAGCCCTTTGCCGTGCTGCTGGCCGACGACTTGATGGTCAATCAGGGCAGCTCTGTTCTGGCGCAAATGGTTGACGCCTACACCAAGCAAGGCCGCTCTGTTCTGGCAGTACAAGAGGTGCCTTTGGATCAGGTCAAGCGCTACGGCATCGTGGCAGGCGAATCGGCAGGCAAACAGCTGATTCGCGTCGAACAGATTGTGGAAAAGCCCAGCCCTGACCAAGCACCTTCACGCATGGGTGTGGCCGGGCGCTATATCCTGACGCCCGGCATTTTTGACGAAATCCGCAACCAGCCCACGGGCGTGGGGGGCGAGATTCAGCTGACCGATGCCATTGCCCGCTTGATGCAGCGCGAGGCCGTCTATGCGTTCCAATACGAAGGCAAACGCTACGACTGTGGCAGCAAGGAAGGTTTTCTGGAGGCCACGGTGGAACTGGCCTTGCAGCACCCGCAAGTGGGTGCATCGTTTCGCGAATACCTCAAAGGTTTGAGCCTCTGATCAGCGGCGCTTGAGCACGAACACGAAATTCGTGCCGGTTTTTTCCTGAGACAACAATTCATTGCCGGTCTGGCGCGCAAACGCTTCAAAGTCTCGCCACGAACCAGGATCGGTCGCAATCACTTTGAGCAGCTGACCGCTTTGCATATCGGTCAGTGCTTTTTTGGCCTTCAGGATGGGCAGCGGGCAATTCAGGCCGCTGGTGTCGATTTCTTTGTCGATGTTCATGTGTTGTCCGTTGTCTGTGCTTCGCGCTGATCCCAGCTCATGAAAGTGGGCTCGATGTTGATGGAGCGCAACCAATCACCCAAGGCATAGCCTGTGCCTGCGGGCCAGCAAATCAGGTCCTGGAAATCAAACATCTTGTACTCGGCCAGCTCGGGTGACAAACGTACCTCGCCTTCGGCCACGGCATGGTAGGCAATGATCACCTGGTTCATGCGCTGGAAGTCGTAGACGCCGATCAACTTGAGCGCTGACACGGTCAAATTCGTCTCTTCGGCGATCTCGCGCCGAATGCCGTCTTCAGGTGTTTCACCTGCCTCCATGAAACCCGTGATCAATGCAAACCGACGACCTGGCCAGGCGGCATTGCGCGCCAGCAAAATCTGATCGCCCACCTGCACGATGCCCGCCAGCACGGGCGTGGGGTTGTTCCAATGGGTGAAGTCGCAGGCGGTGCAGCGCAAGCGCAGCACCTCACCGCCGTCTTCCATCTGTGACAGCCAAGCCAAGGGCGTGGCGCATTGCGGACAAAAACGAAATTCAGCCATGGCACATCCTGGTTTCAGGCGGGAAACACGCCCGTGGACAAGTAGCGATCACCCCGATCGCACACGATGAACACGATGGTCGCGTTTTGCACTGTTTTTGCAATCTCCTGCGCGACCCAGCAAGCTCCTGCAGCCGAGATACCGGCAAAGATGCCCTCGGTGCGCGCCATCTGGCGGCAGGTCTCTTCGGCATCGCTCTGGCTCACATAAACCAACTCGTCCACACCTGCCGGATCGTAGATTTTGGGCAGGTACTCTTGCGGCCACTTGCGAATGCCAGGAATGCGCGAGCCTTCGCTGGGCTGCGCACCGATGATGCGAACCGCCGGATTCTTTTCTTTCAAAAAGCGCGACACACCGGTGATGGTGCCCGTTGTCCCCATGGCGCTGACAAAGTGGGTGATGCGACCACCGGTTTGCTCCCAAATCTCGGGGCCAGTGGTTTCGTAATGGATGCGCGGGTTATCGGCATTGGCAAACTGGTCGAGGATGCGGCCCTTGCCCTGTGCGGCCATGTTGTCGGCCAGGTCGCGGGCGTATTCCATGCCACCACTCTTGGGCGTGAGGATCAGTTCGGCACCAAATGCCTTCATGGTCTGGGCGCGCTCGATCGACAAGTCCTCGGGCATGATCAAAATCATGCGGTAGCCCTTGATGGCTGCGGCCATGGCCAACGCAATGCCTGTGTTGCCCGAGGTGGCTTCAATCAGCGTGTCTCCCGGCTTGATCTCACCGCGCTCTTCGGCGCGGCGAATCATCGACAAGGCGGGCCTGTCTTTGACCGAACCCGCCGGGTTATTGCCTTCGAGCTTGCCCAAAATCACGTTATTTCGGGCTGCCATGTCGGCAGCGCCCAAACGCTGCAATACCACCAATGGCGTTTTGCCGATCGCATCTTCAATGGTTGGATAAATCATCCCAATAATGTGCCATAATTCAGGTCTCCACAAATTCTGCCCGGGTGGTGAAATTGGTAGACGCAGGGGACTCAAAATCCCCCGCCGCAAGGCGTGCCGGTTCGATTCCGGCCCCGGGCACCAAAGAGCAAAGCCGCAAGTTGTCACGACTTGCGGCTTTTTTCTTGCCTGTCTTCTGACCTGCTTCTCAATCGATTCCCGCGCTCCAGCGGTCGTCCCAGGCTTTTTCAATTTGCCTGCGGTCACGCTTGGTGGGGCGCCCCTGCTCAATGCTCAAAGCCGGTTCACGGGCCAGGCGATTCATTTCAGCGGCCTTGTTGCGGGCTTCAATGCTTTGCAGCGTTTCTTCATACAGCAGTTGCGCGATCGGTGCAGGGCCGCGCACAGCGCTCAAACCCTTGACCAGAACCGTACGCTCCACTGGGCCTTGCCGCAGGCACACGGTGTCACCGGGTCGCACCTCTCGCGAAGCCTTAGCGTCTTGTCCGTTGACCTGGACACGGTTTTTACCGATCTCGTCACTGGCCAAGCTTCGGGTTTTGTAAAAACGCGCAGCCCACAGCCATTTGTCGATGCGTAAAGAGGACAAAACGCCGCTCATGGGTTCACCGAAAACAAGGCCCCCTGCACAGCCAAGCCATCGCGCACATGGGGGTAGTGCAGACGCAGTCTCAACTCGCGCTTCATGCGGGTGTTGTCCAAACGACGGGACTCGTTCATGAAACTCAGCAGCATCAAGGGCAACGAAGTGTTGGCATCGCTGCGCGAAATGCGCGTGGGCCGGGGCAAACCATAAAGATCGGCGGCCAGATCAAAGTAATCACCCATTTTCAAATCGGTGTCATCGCTGACATTGACCACCCGCTGCGGCTTGCCACGCCACAGCGCCGCCACACAGGCACGGGCCAGATCGTTGGCGTGGATGTGGTTGGTGTAAACGTCTTCCTTGGCCACCAGCACGGGCGTGCCCTTGGCCAGCCGACCACGGGGGGTGCCGCCTTCACGGTCCTGGGCGTAAATGCCGGGAATGCGCAACACACTGACCCGCACACCACTGCGACCCAGAAAACGCATGGCAGCTTCCGCATCCATCCGGCGTTGGGCACGCGGTGTGTGCGGCTGCGCGGCCCGTGTCTCCGTCACCCATTCGCCACCGCAATCCCCGTACACGCCGGTGGTTGAGCCATAGACCAATGTCTTGGGGGCCGTGCGCAGACGCCAGACACGCCCCAAAGCCCGGGTGCGCGGGTCGTTTTCCACAGGGCCTCTGCGTTCACTGGGCGGAGGTGCCAAGTGAATCACCCGGTGCGGCAAGCCCGACAAACGCCGCAGGCTGGCGGGCTCGTCCAGATTGCCCAGCAAGGGGGTGATGCCACAGGCACGCAACAGGCGCACTTTGTCGGGCGAAGAGGTCAACGCCATCAAACGCACACGTTGACTTTGAGGCGCGCCCAATTGGCCCGCCACACGCAAGCCCACATCGCCGCAACCCACGATCAGCACGCGCTGGCGACGAAAGCGGGCAGGCAGCGCGCCCAGGGGGGTTTGGTTTGAAGGCAAAATCAGGGGTTCCGGGTCGAATGCAACCCCTCAAGGATACCGAAAAGATGAGCTTTCAAATTTCCGTGCAGCCCAGTGGCCGCAGCTTCACCGCCGACGACAACGAAACCTTGCTGGCCGCTGGCATCCGCCAGGGCATCGGTCTGCCTTATGGCTGCAAGGACGGCGCTTGTGGTTCGTGCAAATGCAAAAAGATCTCGGGCACCGTGGTGCATGGCCCGCACCAGGACAAAGCCCTGTCTGCAGACGAAGAAGCCCAAGGCCTGGTGCTGACCTGCTGCGCCACCGCTCAAAGCGATGTGGTGCTTGAATCGAAACAAGTCACCGCGGAGGGTGGCTTGCCCGTCAAGAAGATGCCGGTGCGCGTGGTGAGTCTGGAGAAAAAGTCACACGACGTGATCGTGCTGAAACTGCAGCTGCCCGCCAACGATGTGATGAAGTTCCACGCCGGTCAGTACATCGAATTTTTGCTGCGTGACGGCTCGCGTCGCAGCTACAGCATGGCCAATGCGCCGCACACGCTCGAAGTAGCCCCGCCCACCGTGGATCTACACATCCGCCACATGCCCGGCGGGAAGTTCACCGACCCGGTGTTCACCACCATGAAGGAAAAAGACATCCTTCGTGCCGAAGGGCCGTATGGCAGTTTTTACCTGCGCGAAGACAGCGACAAACCGATCGTGTTGCTGGCCTCGGGCACGGGCTTTGCCCCCATCAAGGCACTGATCGAACACATGCAGCACCGCGGCATCACCCGCCCTGCCACGCTGTACTGGGGTGGTCGTCGCCCTTCTGACCTGTACATGGCCGACTGGATCGAAGCCCGCCTGGCCGAGATGCCCAACCTGAAATATGTGCCGGTGATCTCGAACGCCGAAGCCGAAGACCAGTGGACGGGGCGCGCAGGTTTTGTGCACCAGGCGGTGTTGCAGGACTTCCCCGATCTGTCAGGCCACCAGGTCTATGCCTGCGGTGCGCCCATCGTGGTGGATTCGGCCAAGCGCGACTATGTGACGCAAGGCGGTTTACCTGAAGAAGAGTTCTACGCAGATTCGTTCACGTCTGAGGCCGACAAGGCCAAGGTTTGACCAGCGGCCAGACTCCCGTAGGTCGGAGCTTCAGCTCCGACACAGGGCCATATCGGAGCTGAAGCTCCGACCTACAAGTAAAAAGGACTCACCATGCAACGCCGTGATTTTTGCCTCAGCGCTTTGGCCACCAGCATGACCGCCACCGCTTGGGCACAAGGCAAGCCGATCCGCATCATCGTGCCTTATGCTCCCGGCGGTCCGATCGACGTCACGGCACGGGCTTTGGCCGAGCGCGTGAAAGACAGCCTGGGCCCGGTGATCATTGAAAACCGCCCCGGCGCAGGCGGTAATCTGGGCGCGGACCTGGTGGCCAAAGCGGCCCCCGATGGCCTGACCATCGGCATCGCGGCCACCGCCACGCATGCGATCAACCCCTGGCTGTTTGCCAAGATGCCCTACGACGCCAGCCGTGACTTTGCCCCTATCACGCAAATGCTGCGCGTGCCCAACGTGCTGGTCATGAACGCCGACACCGCACAACGCCTGAAAATCAACACCCTGGCCGACCTGGTGTCGTATGCCAAAGCCAACCCCGCCAAGCTGAACTTTGGTTCTGGCGGGAATGGCAGCGCAGGCCATCTGGCCGGCGAAATGTTCAAACGCGCAGCAGGCATCTTTGCGGTGCACATTCCCTACAACGGCGGCAACCCCGCACAACTGGCTTTGCTGTCGGGGCAAGTCGATTTCAACTTTGACAATCTGGCCACGGCAGCGGCCAACATCAAAGCGGGCCGACTCAAGGCCTTGGCCGTGACCACCGCCCAGCGCAGCAACGCCTTGCCGGATATCCCGAGCATGAGCGAGACCCTGAAAGACTTTTCAATCGACACCTGGTGGGGTCTGGTGGCTCCTGCGGCCACGCCACGGGATGTGGTCGACCGCCTGAACAAGGCTTTTGTGGCCGCGCTGCAAGTCCCGGAAACCCAAACACGCTTTGCCCAACTGATGGCCGAGCCTGTGGGCAACACAGCCGAGCAGTTTGGCGCGTTCATGAAGAAAGAGCTGACCCGTTACGAGACCGTGGTCAAGGCCAGCGGCGCTCGGGTGGACTGAGCCAGTCCTCACCCCAAATGCAAAAAGCCCGGCACGCCGGGCTTTTTGCTGAACTGGCAGGCACTCACTCGCCCAGATACGCTGCACGCACCTTGGGGTCTTCGAGCATGTCCTTGCCAATGCCAGTCATGGTGATCAGACCCGAGTCCATCACATACCCGCGATCGGCAATGGCCAGCGCGCGGCTGGCGTTTTGTTCCACCAGCAGCACCGTGACGCCTTGGGCATACACATCACGCACCACTTCAAAAATCTTGTCGACCATGATGGGCGACAAGCCCATGGACGGTTCATCCAGCAACAAGACCTTGGGGCGGCTCATCAGGGCACGGCCCATGGCCAGCATTTGCTGCTCACCACCGGACATGGTGCCCGCCAGCTGGTCCTTGCGCTCACGCAGACGCGGGAAGATGGTGAACATCTTTTCGATGTCGTCGGCAATGCCACCAGCATCCGAGCGGATGTAAGCGCCCATTTGCAGGTTTTCCGTGATGGTCATGCGGGTGAACACCCCACGACCTTCAGGCACCATGGCCAGACCTTGCTTGACCAGATCCCAAGGCCCCTGCCCTTTGATGCTCTTGCCCAGGTACTCGATGTCACCAGCTTGCAGTGGCAGGGTGCCTGTGATGGCTTTCATGGTGGTGGTTTTACCTGCCCCGTTGGAGCCGATCAAAGAGACCAATTCGCCTTCGCGAACGTCCAGGCTCACGCCCTTGACGGCCTGGATACCGCCGTAGCCGACTTGCAGGTCTTTGACTTTCAAAAGAATATCGGCCATCTCAGTGCCCTCCTGTGCCCAGATAGGCTTCAATCACTTTGTCGTTCTTCTGCACTTCGGCAGGCGTTCCCTGGGCAATCGGTTTGCCGTAATCGAGCACCGTGACGCGGTCACACAGGCCCATCACCAGCTTCACATCGTGTTCAATCAACAAGATGGTGCGGTTGTCTTTACGAATCTGGTCAATCAGTTCGCGCAATTGCACTTTTTCAGTGGCGTTCATGCCGGCAGCCGGCTCGTCCAGCGCAATCAACTGGGGGTCCGTGGCCAGCGCACGGGCGATTTCCAGGCGGCGCTGATCGCCATACGACAGGGTGCGGGCTTTGTAATCGGCGTATTTGCCAATGCCCACGTAATCGAGCAGCTCTTGCGCGCGCTGGGCAATGGCGGCTTCTTCGGCCTTGAAGCCCGGCGTGCGAAAAATCGCGCCCAGCAAGCCAGAATGGCTGCGCACATGGCGGCCCACCATCACGTTTTCGAGGGCCGTCATTTCAGCAAACAAACGGATGTTCTGAAAAGTGCGGGCAATGCCCGCTTTGGCCACTTCGTGCACAGCCGTGGGCTGATAGAGCTTGCCCGCCAGCTCAAACGTGCCGCTGTCAGGGGTGTACAAGCCAGTGATCACGTTGAAAAAGGTGGTTTTGCCAGCACCATTGGGACCAATCAGGCCATAAACCTGACCACGTTCGATGGTCATGCCCACATCGGTGAGCGCCTGCAGGCCACCAAAACGTTTGGAAATGCCTGCGACTTTGAGAACCGTATCTTGTGTCATGGGTGTTTCCTTCACTTGGCGTTCAATGCTTTGCCATGCTCAGGCGACGGCCACAAACCACGGGGGCGCAGCAACATGATCACGATCATGGCCAAGGCCACCAACAATTGACGCAAGATGGAAGCGTCCAGACGACCGTCAGTCAATGACTGCAACGGACCAGCCACATAGCGCAACACTTCAGGCAATGCCGACAACAGCACCGCCCCCAAAATGACCCCTGGCAAATGGCCCAGGCCGCCCAGAACCACCATGGCCACGATCATGACCGACTCCATCAGGCTGAAGGATTCGGGGGAGATGAAACCCTGAAAACCGGCAAACATGGCACCCGACACGCCACCAAAAGTCGCGCCCATGCCAAAAGCGAGCAGCTTGAGGTTGCGCGTGTTCAGACCCATCGCCTTGGCCGCAATTTCGTCTTCACGGATCGCCATCCAGGCCCGGCCAATGCGCGAGAACTCCAGGCGGTGCGAGATCAGGATCGCCAACAGCACCAGGCTCAGGAACAGGTAGTAATACAGCGAAACAGAAGCGATTTCGAAGTCGCCAATGACCAGCTTCTTGCCCAGGTTCAGACCAAAGATCGAGATGGCATCAATCTGGTCCAGTCCTTTCGGGCCGTTCGTGATGTTGACCGGGTGATCCAGGTTGTTCATAAACACGCGGATGATTTCACCGAAACCCAGCGTCACGATGGCCAAGTAATCGCCGCGCAATTTGAGCGTTGGAGCACCCAGCAACATGCCAAAGATGCCTGCCAGCGCTGCGCCCACAGGCACGATCAGCCAGATGGGCATGTGCATACCTGCCGGGAACGCCGCCGCAATCCACTCGAAAGTGTTGGTCAGGTGCGGAGATGACAGCAGGCCGTACATGTATGCACCAACCGCAAAGAAAGCCACATAGCCCAAGTCAAGAAGACCGGCATAGCCCACCACGATGTTCAGACCCAAAGCCAGCAAAATGTAGAGCAGCGCCATGTCGGCAATGCGCACCCAGGCGTTGCCAAAGCCCTGCAGCAAGATGGGCAGCGCGATGAGCGCAATGCCTGCCAGCACGAATTGAAGTGTTTTGTTGTTTTTCATGACCGTGTCCCTTCGTTCAAGCCCGGTCAGCCACACGCTCGCCCATCAGGCCCGAGGGGCGCAGGGTCAACACGATGATCAACACGATGAAGGCAAAAATGTCGGTGTAGTGGCTGCCCAGCACACCGCCTGTGAGTTGGCCGATGTAGCCCGAACCGATCGCTTCGATCAGGCCCAGCAAGATGCCGCCGACCACCGCGCCCGACAAGTTGCCAATGCCACCGAACACGGCAGCCGTGAAAGCCTTCAGGCCAGGCAAGAAGCCCATGGCGTGTTGCGCTGTGCCGTAGTTGGAGGCGTACATCACGCCTGCGATGGCCGCCAAAATCGCACCGATCACAAAAGTGGCTGAAATCACCATGTCGGGCTTGACGCCCATCAGGCCCGCCACGCGGGGGTTTTCAGCAGTGGCACGCATTGCACGGCCCAGGCGGGTTGAGTTGACCAACCACATCAGCACGGCCAACGACACGGCCGTAACGCCCAAAATCATGATCTGCGTGGGGGTGATGACCGCGCCACCGATGTTGATGGGGGTGCTCGACAACAAGGTGGGATAAGCCTTGTAGTTGGGCTTCCAGATGATCATTGCCAGCGTTTGCAGCAAGATGCTCATGCCAATGGCGGTGATCAAGGGGGCCAGTTTGGGGCTGTTGCGCAGCGGCTTGTAAGCCACCTTTTCGATGGTGAAGTTCAGCACCACCGCCACCACACAAGCAATCAGTGTGGCCAAAATCAGAATCAGCCAACCCGGAGCCCATGGCATGGCCTCCTGCATGGTGCCGATGACGGACCAGCTTGTCAGGGCCCCCACCATCAGCACTTCGCCGTGGGCAAAGTTGATCAAGTTGATGATGCCGTACACCATGGTGTAGCCCAAGGCCACCAAGGCGTACATGCTGCCCATGACCAGGCCGTTGATGACCTGCTGCAGAAAGACGTCCATGAATTACTCCGTGTGTTGACCTGCTTTTAGCGGGCCGTGCGTCGGTTTTTGTTCTTAAATCAAGAATGGCCTTTTGGGCGCGCCTTGACAGTAAGCAAGAAGCCCGCCAGATCAAATTCGATCCATTCGCGGCGAGCGGGGTGGCGGGATTGTAGTGAACTAAAAGTGCCCCACAGGGGGTTAATGCCTAGGACTTACCCTGTTGTCGATTCAAGTTGCGCAGGGTTTGCAACTTTTCACCGATCTTGATTTCAAGCCCGCGAGGCACCGGACGGTAAAAGCCAGGCTCGGCCATGCCTTCGGGCAGGTAGTTTTCGCCCGCAGCAAAACCGCCTTCTTCGTCGTGGGCATAGCGGTAACCCTTGCCATAGTCGAGGTCTTTCATCAACCGTGTCGGGGCATTGCGCAGGTGCATGGGCACTGGGCGTGTGCCGTCTTTTTTGACAAAGGCACGGGCTTCGTTGTAGGCCTTGTAGGCTGCATTCGATTTAGGAGCCATCGCCAGATAAATTACGCACTGTGCCAACGTGAGTTCGCCTTCCGGACTGCCCAATCGTTCATACACTTCGCTGGCATCCAAGGCCATGCGCAAGGCGCGAGGGTCGGCCAAACCCACGTCTTCGCTGGCCATGCGGATCAAGCGTCGCGCCATGTAACGGGGATCTGCACCGCCATCGAGCATGCGCACGAACCAATACAGTGCAGCATCGGGGTCGGAGCCGCGCACAGATTTGTGCAAGGCACTGATGGTGTCGTAGAACTGCTCACCCCCCTTGTCATAGCGACGCATGCGCTCGCCCAGAACACGCAGCAACCAGTCATCGGTGACCGGATCAATGCCTTGTTGCCTGGCGGCCATCGACAGGGTTTCCAGCGTGTTGAGCAAGCGCCGTGCATCGCCATCGGCATAGGCCAGCAACCGGGTCAGGGCATCGGGCTGGATCGCAGGCACAGCCCCAATGTCTTGTGCCTTGACCACAATCTGCCGCAGATCGTCTTCGGTCAGGGGTTGCAAGACATAAACCGCCGCCCGGGACAACAAGGCCGAATTGACCTCAAACGAGGGGTTTTCGGTGGTGGCCCCGATGAAGGTGAACAAACCGCTTTCCACATGCGGCAAAAAAGCGTCTTGCTGGCTTTTGTTGAAGCGGTGCACCTCATCCACAAACATGATGGTGCGTTGCGGGTGCAAGCCACTGCGGGCGGCCTCGGCTTTTTCAACCGCTTCGCGGATGTCCTTGACGCCACCCAACACCGCGCTGATGCTGAGGAATTGGGCATCAAACGCATCGGCCATGAGCCGTGCAATGGTGGTTTTACCCACACCGGGAGGGCCCCACAAAATGCAGCTGTGCGGCTGACCTGATTCAAACGCCAAGCGCAGCGCCATGCCATCGCCCAGCAAGTGCTGCTGCCCGATCACCTCACCCAGGTGACACGGGCGCAAGCGCTCCGCCAACGGTGCATGGGGTGATACGGGGGCGGTCATGGGCGAATCACATCCACACCTGGCGGCGCGCGAAAGACAAAGGTCTGCGCAGCTAAAGATGGGTTCACCTCGAACGCAGTGAACGTCAGCAGCGAGCGCTGCCCCAAGCTGTCTTGCACATCCAGCACGGCCAATTCAGGCCCTTTGTCACCGGCACGCAAGCCCACCGCCACCGAACGGATTTGGCCATCGCTCGACTTGGGCGTGGCACTGACCCACTGCAAGCCATCGCGCTCAGACTCGGCCTTGAACACAAAGTCTGTTTTCAGCGATTCCAGATCCGACGCCGCGGTCAACAAGGCCACCGGAGTGGACCCCAGCACCTGAGCCTGCTTGCGGGCGGTGACCTGGTTCAGGTCCACATCATGCAGCCACAGGGTCTGCCCGTCGGCCAACAGGGTCTGCACAAAAGGTTTGCGGTAATCAAACCGGAACTTGCCCGGACGCTGGAATTCAAAACTGCCACTGGATGTTTTGGTGCGCGGAGGCTGACCCGATTTGGCAGGCGAAGTAACCACCTGACTGAACTGCGCACGACCACTGCGGGCTTGCTTCATGAACTGGGCCAACACATCCAGACCATCGGCCCAGGCGGGCATGAACAGACTGCAGCCCACGACCAACACCCCGCCCAGCACCTGCCTGCGGGTCATTTGAAAACAGCTCATGCTCATCACTCAGCCCGAGCGGGCACCAGAATTTCACGCTGACCACTGCCGCTCATGGCACTGACCAAACCAGCTTTTTCCATGTCTTCGACCAGCCGTGCCGCACGGTTGTAACCGATCTTGAGGTGGCGCTGAACCAGCGAAATGCTGGCTTTGCGGTTCTTCAAAACCACCTCGACAGCCTGGTCGTACATCGGGTCTTTTTCACCGCCGCCCTCACCATCGAACAGGCCGCCATCGTCCCCATCGACCGTACCGCCTTCGAGCACCCCATCGATGTAATCGGGTTCCCCTTGGCTCTTGAGGTATTCGACCACGCGATGGACTTCCTCGTCACTGACAAAGGCACCATGCACCCGGATCGGGAAACCCGTGCCCGAGGGCATGTAAAGCATGTCACCCATGCCCAGCAGGGCTTCGGCACCCATCTGGTCCAGGATGGTGCGGCTGTCGATCTTGCTGGAGACCTGGAAAGCGATGCGGGTCGGGATATTGGCCTTGATCAGGCCGGTGATCACGTCCACGCTGGGACGCTGGGTCGCCAAAATCAGGTGAATACCCGCCGCACGGGCTTTTTGCGCCAGGCGGGCAATCAGCTCTTCGATCTTTTTGCCCACCACCATCATCAGATCGGCCAGCTCGTCAATCACCACCACAATGTGCGGCAGGCGCTTGAGGGGCTCGGGATCATCAGGCGTCAGGCTGAAGGGGTTGTAGATGAACTCTTCGCGGGCAGTGGCCTCATCGATCTTCTGGTTGTAACCCGCCAGATTGCGCACGCCCATTTTGCTCATCAACTTGTAGCGTTTTTCCATCTCGGCCACGCACCAATTGAGTCCGTGCGCTGCTTGACGCATGTCGGTCACCACCGGGGCGAGCAAATGGGGAATGCCCTCGTACACCGACATCTCCAGCATCTTGGGGTCGATCATCAGCAAGCGCACATCACGGGCTTCAGCCTTGTAGAGCAAGGACAAAATCATGGCGTTGATACCGACAGATTTACCCGAGCCGGTAGTCCCCGCCACCAGCACGTGTGGCATCTTGGCCAGATCGGCGACCACAGGGTTGCCAATGATGTCTTTACCCAAACCCATGGTCAGCATGGATTTGGCTTCGTGATAGACCTGCGAGCCCAGAATTTCGCTGAGCTTGATCGACTGGCGTTTGGCATTGGGCAACTCCAACGCCATGTAATTTTTACCAGGGATGGTTTCGATCACCCGGATCGACACCAGGCTAAGAGACCGCGCCAGGTCTTTGGCTAGGTTCACCACCTGAGAGCCCTTAACCCCTGTGGCGGGCTCAATTTCGTAACGGGTAATCACCGGGCCAGGCGCGGCAGCGACCACACGCACCTCGACCCCAAAATCCTTGAGTTTTTTCTCAATCAGGCGACTGGTCATCTCCAGCGTTTCGATGGACACGGTCTCTTGTCGCGCTGTCAAAGCATCCAACAAATCCACCTGTGGCAATTTGCTGTCAAGCATGTCAGTGAACAAAGGTTTTTGTCGCTCCTTGACCACACGATCACTCAAGGGCACATCCGTCACAGCGGGCTCAATCACACGGGGTTCGGGCTTGGGGGCAGCCACAGGCACCGGTGGCAGATCCAGTTGATCTGTCGGGGCACTCGTCATATTGTCCATGTCCCACTGCGGTTCAACCGGTTGGGCTGGTGTGGCCTGCTCGCGTTCACGCAGGGCTTGCTGGCCCAGCGCCAGATCCTCCTGAATCTCACGTTGGACATGGCGTGACTGAATCAGGCCATCCATGCGTCGACCCAAGCTTTCGGCCATGTGGCCCCAGGAAAACCTGAACACCATTGCCATGCCGACCAGTGCCACAACAAAACTCACCAGCGCAGCTCCGGTAAATCCCAACCAACTGACCGCGATTCCCCCCAGCCAGTGTCCCAAAGCACCGCCACTGTGATTGGGTAAAAACGCTTCAAGACGATAAAGGCGCGACCATTCCAGACTGGCGCTCGCCATCAGCAGCAGCGTCAGGCCCAACCAAAACGTGAAACGACTGCGACGCCAAACGGGCAGATGTGCATAGACACCATCAGACTCTGCACGCATCCAGTAAGCCAGACCCGCCAACCAGGCCCGCAGTCCTGCCACAAGAGCCCACCAGACCGAATAACCCAGCGTGAAATAAGCCAGATCGGCCAACCAGGCTCCGGAGCGACCCAACCAGTTGCGAACCACCGCATGACCACCCGATGTGGACCAGGCAGGATCTTGCGGGTGGTAACTCCACAGTGCCAGGATGCACAGCAAAAGAAGGGTGCCGCCCAATAAGAGGCCGATTTCCTGTGCAAAACGCGCCCAGAAAGTCCTCGGCTCGTCCGCCGCATCAGCGAGTGCCGTCGGGTTCATCAGTGTGTGCAGTGAATAGGTCATAGTCAGCCTGCAAGCTTACCCGATCGGCACCCGACAAAACATGGCAAACCCGCTTCCTCAAAACCCGGCCAACCCGCTGTCTTTGGCGGTTTCTTACAATCAGGGCATTCATGCCAGCCATGGTTCTTACCTTCGCTGGCCATTCCATTGTTCTGGATGACTCCTTATGTCTACACCTACACAACACACCAAAGTCCTGATTCTGGGTTCTGGCCCTGCCGGTTACACCGCCGCTGTTTATGCAGCCCGCGCCAACCTGAACCCGCTTCTGATTACCGGCATGGCCCAAGGGGGCCAGCTCATGACCACCACCGAGGTGGACAACTGGCCTGCTGATGTGCATGGCGTGCAAGGCCCCGAGTTGATGCAGCGGTTCCAGGAGCATGCCGAGCGGTTCAAGACGCAAATCGTGTTTGACCACATCCACGCGGTCAATCTGTCGCAGCGCCCGTTCACCCTGACAGGCGACAGTGGCACCTACACCTGTGACAGCCTGATCATTGCCACAGGGGCTTCGGCCAAATACTTGGGCCTGCCCTCCGAAACTGCCTTCATGGGCCGAGGCGTGAGTGGTTGCGCGACCTGTGACGGCTTTTTCTACCGCGAGCAACTGTGCTGCGTGGTCGGCGGTGGCAACACGGCTGTCGAAGAAGCTCTGTACCTGTCCAACATCGCCAGCAAGGTGTATTTGATCCACCGCCGTGACAAATTCAAGGCCGAACCCATCCTGGTCGACAAGCTGATGGAAAAAGTCGCTGCAGGCAAGATCGTGCTGAAAACTTTCCAGACCCTGGACGAGGTTTTGGGCGACGAGACAGGCGTAACCGGTGTGCGCCTGAAAAATACCACAGATGGCAGCACAGAAGACCTGGAACTCAAGGGCTGCTTCATTGCCATTGGCCATGCCCCCAACACCGAAATTTTCCAAGGTCAACTCGAACTTGAAAACGGCTATATCGTGACCCAAGGTGGCTTGAAGGGATTTGCCACCCAGACCTCCGTGCCGGGCGTGTTCGCGGCAGGCGATGTGCAGGACCACGTTTATCGCCAAGCCATCACCAGCGCCGGGACAGGCTGCATGGCTGCACTTGATGCCCAGCGGTTTCTGGAACAAAGCCACGGTTGATTTCTGGTTATAATCTAAGGCTTTGCTGGATCTGCCCGAATTGTCATTCGGGATCACAGAGCCAGTGATCTGGGATACCGCCACCCATCTTGGCGAGGTGAGGCTGGAACGCCAGGTCTGATGCAACTTCGCATGAGACCCATCGGCACCGGCTGTTTTAAAAGTATCGGAGTGTCCACATGGCACGCGTTTGCGACGTAACGGGCAAAGGCCCAATGACAGGGAACAACGTTTCCCACGCCAACAACAAAACCAAG
>JACCDQ010502118.1_pt1 | contig 22519 bp, 18 predicted proteins | sample 7446031 | NCBI WGS metagenome assembly JACCDQ01 (sample SAMN15323442, study PRJNA562643) | freshwater metagenome | isolation source: river surface water | place: USA:Blue River Watershed | collected 2017-08-17 | reverse complement strand
TCATGATCGTGTTCTTCGCGCTCGCCGCACGCCGCCTCGGCAAGCTCGGCGTGCTCACGCGCCGGCTCGACGCCATCGAGACGCTGGGCGAAACCACCGTACTGTGCGTGGACAAGACCGGCACGCTGACGCAGAACCGCATGCAGGTAGTCGCGCTGCATGCGGGCGTTGGCGGAGATCCTGCGCGGTCGGGTGCGGCCGGCGCGCTGTCGACGGCCCAGGCCGAGCTGCTTCGCTATGCAGTACTGGCCAGCGAGACCGAACCGCATGACGCGATGGAAAAAGCCATCCATGCGCTGGCCGCAGCGCCGGCCAACGGCGGACTGCGCGTCGATCCGGCGTGGCGGCTCGCGCAGGAATACGAACTGTCGCCGCAACTGCCGGCCATGACGCATGGCTGGGACGCAGGCGACACGCGCATCGTGGCGATCAAGGGCGCGTCGGAAGCGGTGGCCTCACTGTGCGGGCTGGACGCCAATGCGATCGCGCAGGTCAACGCCGATGCCGCGCGCCTTGCCGACCAGGGCCTGCGCGTGCTCGGCGTCGCACGCGCTACGCATCAGGTGTCGGCCGACTGGCCCGACACGCCTCGGGGTTTCCGCTTCGAATGGCTGGGCCTGCTGGCACTGGCCGATCCCCTGCGCACCGAAGTGCCGTCAGCCGTGGCGCAATGCCGGCGCGCCGGCATCCGCGTGCTGATGATCACCGGCGACCATCCGCGCACTGCGCTGGCGATCGCGCGCGAGGCCGGCCTTTCGGCCGATCGCGTGCTGACCGGCGCCGACATTGCGCGAATGGACGACGCGGCGCTGGCGGCCGCCGTCGCCGACGTCGATGTGTTCGCACGCGTCAAGCCCGAACAGAAGCTGGCGCTGGTGGAAGCGCTGAAGCGCCGGCAGGAAGTGGTCGCGATGACGGGCGACGGCGTCAACGACGCGCCCGCGCTGAAGGCCGCGCACATCGGCGTCGCGATGGGACAGCGCGGCACCGACGTCGCGCGCGAAGCCGGCGCGCTGGTGCTGCTGCAGGACGACTTCGGCGCGATCGTGCAGGCCATACGCATGGGCCGGCGCAGCTTCGCCAACATGCGGCAGGCCATGGTCTACACGCTCGCGGTGCACCTGCCGATTGCGGGCCTGTCGCTGCTACCGGTCGTGTTCGGCCTGCCCTTGCTGCTGACGCCGCTGCACATCGCCTTCCTCGAACTCGTGATCGATCCCGCGTGCTCCATCGTGTTCGAGGCGGAAGACGGCGGCGACGCATTGATGCAGCAGCCGCCGCGACGCGCAAGCGAGCCGCTGCTGTCGCTGCGCGACGCATTGCAGGCGATTGCGTACGGACTGCTGACCACCGCCGCCGCCTTCGGCGCGTATGCCGGTCTGCTGCACGCCGGCACGCTGCCGGGCAGCGCGGGCGCGATGGCCTTCGTACTGCTGGTGGTGGCGAACACGCTGCTGATACTGCCGAACCGCTCGCGCTCGCCGCGCTGGCGCGCTCTGTGGCAGAGGCTGCCCCGGGTATCGCTGTGGGTGGTCGGCGGCACGCTGGCCGGGCTGGTGCTGGTTACCACGGTCGCCCCGGTGGCCCGGGCCTTCCGCTTCGCGCCGCTGCCCGCGGCCGACTGGCTGGCTGCAGCACTGGCCGGCGTCGCGATGCTGGCCGTCTACCAGGGCGTCAAGCGACGGGCGTAACCGGCATTCACCGCATCGGGAGCTTTGGCACTCAGTCCACCAGCAGCAGAACCGGCTCGGCCAACTGGCATTCGTCGCAATTGCGCTCCTCGCCCATGCGATCAATGACGAGGAAATCGCTGACCTCCCTCATCACCAGCAGCGGATGGTGCCAGGTGCCGGCCGCATAGTTGACGCCCTGATCGCCGCGCGCGATGAACGCGTGCAGCGCGCCCGGATCGCGCGTGACCAGGTCGGTCTCGGCGACCACGACGATATACGGCGTGCGTTGCATGGGCACGAAAGCCTGGCTGCCGAGCGGATGGCGCTCCATTGCCCGGATCGTGAACGGATAACTGCGCGGCTGGCCGCGGAAGATGCTGACGATCGCCCGACCGCCTTCACGGATATTGACGTTCGCGAGATCGTGATAGCGCTCGGTCGTTCCTTCGTTGATCGGGAAATGATCCGCGCCGTCGCACTCGATCACGTCCCCGAAGCGCGCAAAGGCCGCGCGTGTCAGCGGCACGGGTTTCAGCACTCTCATGCCGGCTCTCCCCACAGGCGCAGCCGGGACACGCCGCCGTCCGGATGCAGGTTGAAACGCACGTGCGTGACCGGACCGAGGCCGGCGCACTCGTCGCTGAAGCTGAAGATGCCATCGGGGCCGAGCTTCACTTCGGGCAGCAGCGTCTGCCAGAACTGCGACACAGAAGCCAGCGAAGCCTCGGCGGCGCCGGGCATGCAGGCCGCTTGCAGCGAACAGCGGTCCGGGTAGTTGCCTTTGAAGTGCGCGGTGTCGATCTCGATGCGGCGTACGGTGCCGGCGACACCGAGCGCGAGGATGCACCAGTCGTGGCCGGGCTCGCGCCGGCGGCGCGTCTCCCAGCCCTCGCCCATGTTCACGCCGCGGCCCGGCAGCAGCAGGTTGCTGCAGTGGCCGAAGTGCGCATCGTTCCAAGTGACGGCGCGGCCGCCATGCACCATGGCCACCAGGTCGACCAGCCCGTCCGGGCCGGGCTCGACCGCCGATGGCGCGGTATGGCCATAGACGCGCAGGCGCGCGATGCCGCCGTCGGGAAAAATATTGGCGCGCACATGCGAGAAGATGCGCTCGCTGCGTGCGACCGGCAGCAGGTGATGGCTGTTGCCGTTCAGCGGCACCGTGGCCAGCAACGGCACCCAGCTGTCAGCGGCGCCCGGATCGCGTCCTTCGCGGCAGCCGTCGATGCTGGCGGCGGGCGGGTAATTGCCGGTGAAGAAGCTGGTGTCGAGATCGAAGCCGACGATGGTGCCGGGACGGCCCAGCTTGACCACGCACCAGTCATGGCCGGGGCCGCGCTTGCGACGGCTTTCCCAGCCGTCCATCCATTTTCCGTGCTCGTCGTACTTGCCGGGCACGAAGGTCGCGGGCCCGGCCTGCAGCATGCGCGCCATCGGCGCAAAGAAATCGTCGGAGCTGGCGAGCGCCTGTGCGCCGATGCGCGGGTCGGCAAGGTTGACGGCACGCCGCGCCCAGTCGGGCAGTTCGGCCGCGGGTGCGGTGAGTACTGTTTCCATTGTGATTGTCTCCGTTGCGGGTTACTGCTTGCCCCAGCGCGCCAGCAGCGCGCGCTCGTCGTCCGTAATGTGCGTCAGGTTCGCCGGCGGCATCGCCTTCAGTTGCACGGCCTGCTGCACGATGCGCGGCTTGTACTGTTCGATGCGGGCGGTGGTGTCGAACATCAGTCCGGCCGGCGCGGAGGCGACCAGCGAAGGATGTTCGGCATGGCAGCCGGCGCAACGCTGCGCCAGCACCGCCTGCGCCTGCGCCGTCGTCGCCGCCGGCCCGTGCACACCGGCCGCTGGGCCGGCCGGCCTCAGCCATAGCGCGACCGCGGCAAGCAGGGCCACGCCGGCCGCCGGATAGCGCCACTGCGGCCGGCCCTTGTGACGCTGGTTGAAGAAATGCCGGATCAGCGCCGCCGCGAGCAGGATCAGCGCCAGCACCGCCCATGCCTGCGGGCGGCTGTAGGTAAACGCGTAGTGGTTGCTGATCATGCAGAACAGCACCGGCAGCGTCAGGTAGTTGTTGTGCAGGCTGCGCTGTTTCGCGCGCTTGCCGTGCACCGGATCCGGCGCCTCGCCTCGCCGCATCTGCGCAATCGTCTTCTTCTGGCCGGGGATGATCCGGAAGAACACGTTGGCCGACATGATGGTCGCGATCATTGCGCCGACATGCAGGAAGACCGCGCGCCCGGACATGAACTGGTCGAGCACGAGCGCGACCGCGACCACGAATCCGTAGAAGATAGCTGCGAACAGCAGCGGGCTCTTCTCCAGCAGCGCCCTGCACAGCAGGTCATAGACGATCCAGCCGAAGGCCAGCGTGACCAGGCCGGCCACGACCGCGGCCGCGGGCGGCAGCGCCATCTTGGCCGGATCGACCAGATAGCTGGCCGCCTGCGCGTAATAGAGCGTCGACAGCAGCGCGAAGCCGCTCAGCCAGGTCGAATACGACTCCCATTTGAACCAGTGCAGATCCTTTGGCAATGCAGCCGGCGCGACCAGGTATTTCTGCGGATTGTAGAAGCCGCCGCCATGCACGGCCCACAGCTCGCCGGCCACGCCCTTTGCCTTCAGCGCCTCGTCCTCCGGCGGCCTCAGGCTGTTGTCGAGCCAGACGAAATAGAACGACGATCCTATCCATGCGATGCCGACGATCAGGTGCAGCCAGCGCAGCAGCAAGGTGGTCCATTCCAGCAAATAGGCTTCCAAATTCACTCTCGCTTCAAGTTTCGTCTACTTCGTTGTCCCTGCGTGCCCGGCCTTCAGCTGCCCCGGTACGTGCTATAGCTCCATGGCGAAACCAGCAGCGGCACGTGATAGCTGGCATGCACGTCCGCCATGCCGAAGCGCAGGGTCACCACGTCGAGGAAGGCCGGGTCGGCCAGCGCCGCGCCGCGGCGGCTGAAATAGCCGCCGACATCGAAGTGCAGTTCGTAGATGCCGGCCTGCATTTCGTCATCGGCCAGCAGCGGCGCATCGGTGCGACCGTCATCGTTAGTCATCCCCTGCCTCAGCAGGCTGCGTCCTTCCGGAGTGACACGCTCGAGCCGGTAGAACATGCCGGCTGCCGGCAGCCCTGCGGCGGTATCGAGTACATGCGTGCTCAGTTTTGCCATTCGAATTCCTGACCAAATCCTTTGTTCATTCGCACTGCGGACAGGCCCGTCCGCTATGCTCCCCCTGTCTTCAACAACAACCACTGCAGCAATGATGACGATTGCAGAACTCAACCTCCTCGACCAATCCGCCTTCACGCAAGCCCTGTCGTCGATCTATGAAAACTCGCCGTGGGTCGCCGAGCGCGCATGGCCCCACCGTCCCTTCGCGTCGCGCGATGCGCTGCATGCCGCGATGAAGCAGGTGCTGGCTGCCGCAGGCCGCGACGAACAGCTCGCGCTGATCAACGAGCACCCGGAGCTCGCCAGCAAGGCCGCCGTCGCCGGCCACCTGACCGAGGAATCGAAGCGCGAACAGTCCGGCGCCGGCCTCGATCAGTGCAGTCCGCAGGAGTACGAGCAGATTCGCTCGCTGAACAACGCCTACCGTGACAAATTCGGATTCCCGTTCATTGTCGCGGTCAGGGGGCTGGATCGCGACGGCATCATCGGCGCGATCCGGCGCCGCCTCGACAAGGACTACGGCAGCGAATTCGACGAGGCGCTCGCGCAGATCAATCGCATAGCGGGCTTCCGTCTCGCCGACAAGCTGGCCTGAGCGCCACCGGTTCAGCGCCGCCCCTGGTCGGCGCGCTCCCACTGCTTCACTCCCCTCACATAAGTCGCCTTCACCGCGCGGTCGTCGCCCAGCGTCAGCCACACGAACAGCTTCTCTTCCAGCGTCTGCGCGCGCTGCATGCGGCGCGCGATCAATGGCGTAGCTTCCGGATCGAGCACGATGAAATCCGCCTCCTTGCCGTGCGCGAAATTGCCGACATGCTCGTCCAGCCCGAGCGCGATCGCGCCCGCCAGCGTCGCGAGGTAAAACGCGCGCAGGGCCGGCAGCACATATCCGTTCAGGTGCGACACCTGATAGGCAGCGGCCAGTGTCCTCAGCATCGAAAAACTGGTGCCCCCGCCGACATCTGTCGCGATGCCGACGCGCACACCTTCATCGAGCGCCTCGCGCAGGTTGAACAGGCCGCTGCCGAGGAACAGGTTGGAGGTCGGGCTGAACGCCGCCGCCGTGCCGCAGTCGGCCATGCGCCTGCGGTCGTTGGCATCGAGCCAGATGCAGTGCGCATAGACCGCCGGCTGCCGCAGCAGGCCATGGCGGTCATAGACATCGAGATAGCTGCGCGACCACGGATGGAGTTCGCGTACCCACGCGACTTCGGCCTCGCTTTCGGCCACGTGCGAATGCAGCGCTACGGTCGGGAACTCCTTCGCCAGCGTGCACGCCATCTCCAGCTGCGCCTCGGTCGACGTGACCGCAAAGCGCGGCGTGATCGCGTAGCCCAGGCGGCCGCAGCCATGCCAACGAGCGATCAGGCGCTTGCTGTCGTCGTAGGCGTCTTGCGCGGTGTCGCGCAGGAAGGCCGGGCAATGTCGATCCATCATGACCTTGCCGGCCACCATCCTGAGATCACGCCGCTGTGCCACCGAAAAAAAGGCGTCCACCGATTGCGGATGCACGGTGGCGAACGCCATGGCGGTGGTAGTGCCGTTGCGCAGCAGTTCGTCGCAAAAGAATTCGGCGGTTTCGGTGGCGACCCCGGTGTCGGCGAAATGGCGCTCGGTCGGAAAGGTATAACGGTCGAGCCAGTCGAGCAGGCCCTTGCCGGGCGATGCGATGACGTCGGTCTGCGGATAGTGGACATGGGTGTCGATGAAGCCCGGCATCACCAGCCGGCCGCTGTGGTCGTCGACCGGCGTGCCCGGCGGCGCGAGCTTCAGCGCGTCGACCCAGCTGCCACAGAACATGATGCAGCCGTCGTCGAGCAGCAGGCCGCCATCATCGACGTGCCGGAAGCTGTCGCTCGTGCGATGGACGCCGCTGTCGCCGCCGGGATCGGACAGGAAATGCAGCAACTCGCCACGGATCAGTTTGATTGCCATCGCCGGCTCAGTGGTCTGCGCGGAAGCTCATGCCGAGCGACATCGGCTTATTCAGCAGGATGGTCTGCCCGTCGCGGCTGATCAGGACCAGCACCGCGATGGTCGCGAGGTAAGGGAGCATCGACAGGAATTCCGACGGGATCGCGAGGCCGAAGCCCTGCCCGTGGAATTGCAGCACCGTGACTGCGCCGAACAGATAGGCGCCCAGCAGCACGCCGCGCGGCTTCCAGGTCGCGAACACCACCAGCGCCAGCGCTATCCAGCCACGGCCGGCGGTCATTCCCTCGACCCACATCGGCGTCAGCGCCAGCGACAGATAGGCCCCGGCGAGTCCGGAGAATGCACCGCCGAACAGCACGGCCGCATAGCGCCAGCGGATCACCGGATAGCCGACCGAATGCGCGCTGCGCGGCGACTCGCCGATCGCGCGAATGATGAGGCCGACCCGCGTGCGCGCCAGCATCCAGCCGATCGCGACAACCAGCGCCAGCGACAAATAGGCCAGCGCATCGAAGCGGAACAGCAGCGGCCCGACGAATGGCAGATCCGACAGCAGCGGCACGGACAGCTTCGGCAGCGGCGCCACCGTCTGTCCGACCAGGCCGCGGCCGGCGAAGGCCGACAGGCCGACGCCAAACAGGGTCAGCGCAAGTCCGGTGGCGACCTGGTTGGTCTGCATCGACAGCACCAGCAGGCCGAAGACAAGAGCCATCGCCATGCCGGCGGCCATGGCCGCCAGCACGCCGAGGCCGAGGCTGCCGGTATGCAGCGCGGTCGCAAAGCCTGTCACCGCACCGACCGCCATCACGCCTTCGAGTCCGAGGTTGAGCACGCCGGCGCGCTCGGTGACGAGTTCGCCGAGCGCCGACAGCATCAGCGGCGTGGCCGCGCCGGCGGTGCTGGCAAGGAAGGGAATCAGGTGTTCGACGGCCATGCTCAGGCTCCTGCGGCGGCATTGCCGGCGGCACGCGCAGCCGGCTTGAATCGGTAGTGGATGAACAGATCGGCCATCAGCAGGTAGAACAGCAGCAGGCCCTGGAACAGGCCGGTGATGGCCGACGGCAGCTGCATCTCCATCTGCGCCGACTCGCCGCCGATATACAGCAGCGACATCAGCAGCGAGGACAGCAGCACGCCAAGCGGATGCAGGCGGCCGACATAGGCGACGATGATCGCGGCAAAGCCGTAGCCGGGCGAGACCGAGGGCTGCAGCTGGCCGATCGGCCCGGCCACCTCGCCGACGCCGGCGATGCCGGCCAGCGCGCCGCTGATCAGGAAAGCCAGCCAGACATTTTTCTTTTCGGAGAAGCCGGCGTACGCAGCCGCCTGCGGCGCCTGTCCGCTGACCTGCATGCGATAGCCCGCGAAGGTGCGGGAGACGAAGAACCATGCGCCGGCCACCGACAGCAGCGCCAGCAGCAGCGCCGCATTCGTGCGCAAGCCCTGCGCCAGCAGCGGCAGCAGGGCGGCGTCATGGAACATGCGCGACTGCGGAAAGTTGAAGCCCTCCGGATCACGCAGCGGGCCGTGCACCAGGTAGCCGATGAACAGGTGGGCGACATAGACCAGCATCAGGCTGGTCAGGATCTCGTTGGTATTGAAGCGCGTGCGCAGCAGGGCCGGTATCGCCGCCCACACCATGCCGGCCAGTGCGCCTGCGGCCAGCATTGCCGGCAGCAGCCACCAGGCCTCGACGTCGCGGAAGAAGAGCGCCACGCAGCCGCCGGCGATCGCGCCCATCGTCAGCTGACCGTCGGCGCCGATGTTGAACACGCTGGCGCGAAAGCCGAGCGCGAGGCCGACGCCGCACAGCGTCAATGGCGTTGCCTTCAGCAGCAGTTCGCCGATGCCATACGCGGTCGAAGCCGGCTTGATGAAATAGACGTGGAAGGCCTGCAGCGGGTCATGGCCGAGGAACAGGAACATCAGCGATCCGGTGACCAGCATCGCGAGCGCAGCCAGCAAAGGCGACGCGAACATCATCGCACGCGAGGGTTCGGGACGGGCTTCAAGCCGCGGCATGGCGTGTCTCTCCTGTGGGTGTAGTGCCGGCGTCCGCGATGCCGCTGAAGTCGCCGCTCATCCAGATGCCGATCTGGTCGACGCTGGTCGTCGCCACCGGCACCGCGGGCGTCATCCGGCCGCCGGCGATGACGGCGATCCGGTCGCAGATCATGAACAGTTCGTCGAGCTCTTCCGACACGACGAGCACGGCGACACCCTGGTCGCGCAGGTCGATGATGGCCTGCCGGATCAGCATCGCCGCGCCGACGTCGACGCCCCAGGTGGGCTGCGCCAGCACGATCACGCGCGGATCGAGGCTGGTTTCGCGGCCGACGATGAATTTCTGCAGGTTGCCGCCGGACAGGCTGGCAGCCAGCGACGATTCGCCGCCGCACTTCACGCCGAAACGTGCGATCACCTGCTTTGCGAATTCGCGGATCACGCCTTTCTGCAGCATTCCGCGTTTCACCATGTCCTTGCGATAGCCCGGCACATAACCGGTCAGCAGCGCATTGTCGGCCAGCGACAGCTCGGGCACCGCGCCGCGACCAAGGCGCTCCTCGGGAACGAAGCACAGTCCGAGCGTACGGCGCTGAGCTGGATTCAGGCGCCCGACTTCCCTTCCCTCGATGCGGACCACGGCGCCGTCATCGAGCACGGTCTCGCCGGACAGCGCCTTGAGCAATTCCTGCTGGCCGTTGCCGGAGACGCCGGCGATGCCGACGATCTCGCCGCTGCACACGCGCAGGCTGATCTCCTTCAGGTCGGTGCCGAACGGATCGCCGCCGTCCAGGCTCAGCCTCTCGACCGCGAGCCGGACCTCGCCCGGCTCGCGCGGCTGCAGCGAGCAGGCGGGCAGCGCCTTGCCGATCATCATTTCGGCGAGCGAGCGCGCCGTCTCATTCTTCGGCACCGCCGTGCCGGTCACGCGGCCGCCGCGCAACACGGTAGCGGTGTCGCACAGCGCCTGTATCTCGTCGAGCTTGTGGCTGATGTAGAGGATGCTGCAGCCTTCGGACGCGAGTCGGCGCAGCGAGGCGAACAGCTTCTGCACCGCCTGCGGCGTCAGCACCGAGGTCGGCTCGTCCATGATCAGCAGGCGCGGCGACTGCAGCAGGCAGCGGACGATCTCGACGCGCTGGCGCTCGCCGACCGACATGCTGTGGATGTGCCGGTCCGGATCGACCGGCAGGCCATACGTCTCCGAAACCTGCCGGATGCGCGGCGCGAGCACGGCCGGCGCAATTTTTTCGTCAAGGGCGAGCGAAATGTTTTCGGCGACGGTCAGCGTCTCGAACAGCGCGAAGTGCTGGAACACCATGCCGATGCCGAGCTTGCGCGCCTCCGACGGCGACGCGACCTGCACCTCGCGCCCTTCCCACAGCATCGTGCCGTCGTCGGGCCGGGTGACGCCGTAGATCATCTTCATCAGCGTGCTCTTGCCGGCACCGTTCTCGCCGAGCACGGCATGGATCTCGCCGGGCATCACGTTCAGGTCGACACGGTCGTTGGCGACCACCGACGGATAAACCTTCGACAGGCCCAGCAGTTGCAGCCGGGGGGTTCGGATGGGGCTTTCGCTCATGCGATACGGACTCCGTGGTTGACCTGTTCCCGTACGCTCGACTCCCGCATCTGCAGCAGCTGTGCAGCGACCGCAATCGCGATGGACGCCGGCTGCTTGGACGCGATGCCGGCAATGCCGATCGGGCTGGTCATCCGTGCGACTTCCTCAGGGCGACAGCCCTTGCGCAACAGCCGGCTGCGAAAACGCGCCTGTTTGGTGGCCGAGCCGATCACGCCGAGGAAGCCGAAGCGCCCGCCGGCGACCAGCGCCTCGCAAATGCGGAAATCTTCGTCATGGCTGTGCGTCATAACCAGATGCCAGGCGCCGGCCGGTGCCGCTTTCGCGATGCGCTCCGGCTGCTCGGCCTGCTCGACATCGTCGCCCATGCCGTCGCGGCTGTCGATCCGGCGCAGGTCGAACGGCAGTCCCTGCAGCACCTGCGCCAGCGCCGAGCCGATGTGGCCCGCGCCGTACACGATCAGCGGCGTGCGCGCGTCGTGCAGCCGCTCGGCGAAACAGCGGCGGCCGGCGTTGATAATGAAACCGGCCTCGCCGTCCTGCAAGGGACTCGCCGCGCAAATCATGCAGGCTTCGTCGCCGTCGACCGGCGTCAGTCGCCAGCCCCCGCGCGCGAGCTCCAGTCCGTCGGCCCAGCGCAGCTGCGCCGGACTGTCGAAGCGCTCCCAGAACAGTTCGACCGCGCCGCCGCAGCATTGTCCCAGCGATGCGCCGAGCGTGAAGCGCTCGGTGCGGCGGCGCTCTTTCTGCGCCTGCAGCAAGCCGGCGGCGATCCCGGTCGCGCGCATCTCGAGATGCCCGCCGCCTATGCTGCCGTGGATCTGCATGCGTCCCCCGGCATCGATCCAGCACAGCAGCGTCGCACCGGCCTCGCGCGGCGCCGAGCCGCGCACCGCACCGACGGCAATGCGCACGACCGCCATGCCCTGCGCAAGCAATGCCTGCAGCCGCGGCAGCCAGTGGCCGTCCATCATGCGTCCGCCTCCGCGTCCATCACGTCCATTGCGCCCAGCGCGCGCAGCACCGCCTCCGGCGTCGCGGGTGCCATCAGGCGCGCCGCCGCCGCATCGCCGGCCGCTGCCGCCACCGCATCGCGCAGCGCGTGGAACACCGACATCGCCAGCATCAGCGGCGGTTCGCCGACCGCCTTCGAGCGGAAGATCGTGTCCTCGCGGTTCGCTGCGTGTTCGAGCAGCCTGACATGCGCGACCTCGGGCCAGTCGCTGACCGCCGGTATCTTGTAGGTCGACGGCGCATGCGTCTTCAGGCGCCCTTCCTTGTCCCACCACAGTTCCTCGGTGGTCAGCCAGCCCACGCCCTGCAGGAAGCCGCCCTCGACCTGCCCGAGGTCGATCGCCGGGTTCAGCGAGCGTCCGCAGTCATGCAGGATATCGACGCGAAGCAGGCGGTGCTCGCCGGTCAGCGTGTCGATCGCGACTTCGGCGACGGCCGCGCCGTAGGCGAAATAGAAGAATGGCCGGCCCTGCATCGTGCGCGCGTCGTAATGGATTTTCGGGGTTGCATAGAAACCGGTGGATGACAGCGAGATGCGTGCGAACCAGCTCATCTGCGCGGCCTCGGCAAAGCTGACCGAATGCGCGCCCATGCGCACCTGCCCGTTGGCGAACGTCACCTGCTGCTGCTTGACCGAAAAATTTTCGGCGAGGAAGGCGGCCATGCGCTCGCGTATCGTGCGCGCCGCCGCCTGCGCCGCCTTGCCGTTCAGGTCGGTGCCGGTCGAGGCCGCGGTGGCCGAGGTATTCGGTACCTTTTGCGTGTCGGTGCCGGTGATCTTCACGGCGTCGAACGGCAGGCCGAATTCATCGGCGACTACCTGCACGACCTTGGTGTGCAGCCCCTGCCCCATTTCGAGGCCGCCATGGTTCACCAGAACGCTGCCGTCGCTGTACACATGGACGAGCGCGCCGGCCTGGTTGAAATGCGTGGCATTGAACGAGATACCGAATTTCAGCGGCACCAGCGAGAGGCCGCGCTTGATCACCGGGCTGCCGGCATTCGCGATCGCCATCGCGGCGCGGCGCGCATGGTAGCTGCTGCTGTGCTCCAGCTGTGCGACGAGCCCGTCGATGATGTTGTCCTCGACCGTCATGCCGTAATGCGTAAGCTCGCGTCCGGCGCCGCCGTAGAAGTTCAGCCGCCGGACCGCGAGCGCGTCCTTGTCGAGGCGGCGCGCGATGGCGTCGATCGCCGACTCGATCGCCAGCATGCCCTGTGGTCCGCCGAAGCCGCGGAACGCCGTATTCGACACCGTGTTCGTCTTGCAGCGGTGCGAGACCACGCGCACATGCTCGAGGAAATAGCAGTTGTCGATGTGGCAGATCGCGCGATCATTCACCGGGCCCGACAGGTCGGCCGAATAGCCGCAGCGCGAGGCGAGCATCACGTCGAACGCGAGGATGCGCCCCTCGTCGTCGAAGCCGACGCTCCACTCCGAGATGAAGTCATGCCGCTTGCCGGTGAGGCCCATGTCGACGTCGCGGTCGATGCGCAGCTTGACCGGCCGCTTCAGCTTCAGCGCGGCAATCGCGGCGACCGCCGCGAACAGCGCCGGCTGGCTCTCCTTGCCGCCGAAACCGCCGCCGAGGCGCCGGCATTGCACGCTGACCTGGTGCGCCTGCAGCTTCAGCGCATGCGCCACCAGGTGCTGCACTTCGCTCGGATGCTGGGTCGAACTGTAGACGAGCACGCCGCCATCTTCCTGCGGCAGGGCGGCAGCGACCTGGCCCTCGAGATAGAAGTGCTCCTGCCCGCCATGCGAGAAGCTGCCCGACAGCCGGTGCGGCGCCGCCTTGATGGCCGAGTCCGGATCGCCGCGCTCGAGGCTAACCGTGGGCAGCACGAAGCTCTGCTGGCGTATCGCGTCGCGGATATCGAGGATGGCCGGCAGCGGCTCGATGTCCGCCTTGCCCAGCTTCGCCGCGCGGCGCGCTGCCAGCTGCGACGCTGCCACCACCGCGAACAGCGGCTGCCCCGCGAATTCGACCAGGCCGGTGGCAAATATCGGATCGTCCTTTTTTATCGGACCGTAATTGTTGTCGCCGGGGATATCGTCGGCAGTCAGGACGGCGAGCACGCCGGGCGCAGCCCGCACGGCCGACAGGTCCAGCGACCGCACGCGACCGTGCGCCACCGGCGACAGGCCGAGCGCGACATGAAGCGTGTCGGCCGGCATCGGGATATCGTCGGTATAGCGGGCGTCACCGGTGACGTGCAGCGCCGCGCTTTCGTGCGGCAGCGGCAGGCCGCCGACACGGCCGGCTGCGGTCGGTGCCGGTCTCATGCCTGCACCTCCATCAGCGCTTGCGCATCGGTGACGCGCACTGGGTTGCCCGACTGCTCGAGCCAGAAGCGGCGCAACAGGTTGGCGGCGACCGCGCTGCGGTAGCGGTCGCTGGCACGCATGTCGGTCAGCGGCGTGAAATCCGACTTCAGCGCCGAAGCGGCAGCGCCAAAGCTGTCGGCCGTCCATCGCCGTCCTTGCAGGGCGGCCTCGGCCGCGGCCGCGCGCTTTGGCGTCGCAGCCATGCCGCCGTACGCAAGGCGTGCCGACACGATGAGGCCGGCATCGACCCGCACGGCGAAGCCGGCGCAGACCGCGGAAATGTCCTGGTCGAATCGCTTCGACACTTTGTAGAGCGCAAGCTTCAGGCCATGCACCGACCGCGGCACGCGCACCGCTTCGATGAATTCGCCGGGCGCGATGTCCTTTTTCTGATAGCCGAGATAAAGGTCTTCCAATGGCAGTTCGCGCACGGACTTGCCCTTGCGCAGGCGGACGACCGCGCCGAGCGCAATCAGCGCCGGCATCGAATCGCCGATTGGCGAGCCGTTGGCGACGTTCCCGCACAGCGTGCCCGAGTTGCGTACGGGACGCGATGCAAAGCGCTGATGCAATTCGGACAGCGCAGGATATTCATCCGCCAGCGCACCCAACGCGCGTTCGAGCGTGACCGCCGCACCGATCTGCAGCCAGCCTTCCTGCTGGCGGATCGCATGAAATTCTTCGACTTCGCCCAAATAAATCAGCGGCGGCAGGTCACGCAGCTGCTTCGTGGTCCACAGCCCTATGTCGGTGCCGCCGGCCAGTACCAGCGATTCCGGACTCGCTTCGAGGGCCGCCGCGAATTCGGGGGCCGTTTTCGGCGCATGGAAGCCGGGAAAAGCGAGCCCGTCATCGCGCCGCAGCGCGCGCAACTGTTCAGCCAGCAGCGGCGTTGCCGGATCGGGACAGGGCGCCGGATACGCATGCATCGCGAGGCCCGCGTCTATCAAAGGACGATAGCCGGTGCATCGGCAGAGATTTCCGCTGAGTGCACTGACGACGCCTTCGCGTGTGGCCGGCGCACCCGCACACTCACTATAGTGAGTGAACAGCGACATCACGAAGCCCGGCGTGCAGAAGCCGCACTGCGAAGCATGGCAATCGACGATCGCCTGCTGCGCAGGATGCAGCGAACCGTCGGCGGCGGCCAGCCCGTGCACGGTCAGCACCGCCTTGCCGTCAACGGTCGGCAGGTAGCGGATGCAGGAGTTCACTGCGCTCCACTGCACGGCCTCGCCATCGAGTTCGCCGACGGCGACGGTGCACGCGCCGCAGTCGCCCTCGGCGCAGCCTTCCTTCACGCCGCACAACCCGCGCTCGCGCAAGTGGTCGAGCAACGTCGTATCTGGCGAGTTGGCGTGCACGCTGACGCTCTCGCCATCGAGCACGAAACGGATCGCATCCTTGGGGGTCTGCTGCATCTTTTTTTTCGGTTGGCGATGCCGGTGCGCCCGCTACTGGCGCACCGCGCACCAAAGTCACGCGCTTTACGCCGACCTTCGGTTCAGATGCCAAAGATGTCGCAAGTTGCATGCCATCAACACGATCACAGTGATGATCACGGCCCTTCGCAGTGTCGTCCAACGCGCACCCTCCATAGTCAGGCACTGTTGGAATGACTATTGCAGCATGCACGCGCATGAACACTGACGACACCTATCCCCGCGACCTCATCGGCTACGGCCGCAAACTTCCGCATGCCGATTGGCCGGGACGCGCGCGCGTGGCCGTGCAGTTCGTGCTGAATTACGAAGAAGGCGGCGAGAACTGCGTGCTGCACGGCGACCCCGGCAGCGAGCAGTTCCTGTCGGAGATGTTCAGCCCGGCCAGCTACTCCGACCGGCACATGTCGATGGAAGGCATTTACGAATACGGCTCGCGCGTCGGCGTCTGGCGCTTCCTGCGCGAGTTCGAGCGACGCGGCCTGCCGATGACGGTGTTCGGCGTGGCGATGGCATTAGCGCGCCACCCGGAAGCCACCGCCGCCTTCAAAGAGCTCGGCCACGAGATCGCCTGCCATGGCTGGCGCTGGATCCATTACCAGAATGTTGACGAGGCTATCGAGCGAGAACACATGCGCATCGGCATGGGGATCATCGAGCGCCTGACCGGCGAGCGCCCTCTTGGCTGGTACACCGGACGCGACTCGCCGAATACGCGCCGCCTGGTCGCCGACCATGGCGGTTTCCTGTACGACTCCGATTACTACGGCGATGACCTGCCGTTCTGGACCACAGTGCAGAAGACCGACGGCGGCCGAGTTCCGCACTTGATCGTGCCCTACACGCTCGATACAAACGACATGCGCTTTTCTCTGCCGCAGGGCTTCTCGCATGGCGACGAGTTCTTCGACTACCTGCGCGATGCCTTTGATGTCATGTATGAAGAAGGCGACGAGCGTCCGGCAATGATGAGCGTTGGCATGCATTGCCGCCTGCTCGGCCGGCCCGGCCGCTTCCGCGCGTTGCAGCGCTTCCTCGACCATATTGAGAAGCATGACCGCGTCTGGGTCTGCCGCCGCGTGGACATCGCACGCCACTGGATCGAACGCCATCCGCCGAAGCGTTGAAGCACACTGTATATAGAGCAAGGAAATGAACGAAGGCCGGGAGAGAAACCTCCCGGCTTTTTTTTCGGCTGTCGGCAAGGTCCGGTCGAATCACTTGAACCGACGTCCGAAGCATCGCGACATCACCGAACACGCAATCACCTTATGCGATTTAAAAATGGCTCTCGCCAGATGAGTGGAATCGATTGTCGTCAGCACCCACTGGTCGAAACATCGCGACATCACGCGGCACAAGATCAATATATGCGATCAAAAAATAGTCCGCACGAGATCAGTGAAATCGATTTTCCAATTCGATGCATCGATCACTACGATGACGCATGCAAGTGATCCAAGTTGGATAGATCGTTTAACTACGTTTTTCATACCGTTATTGTTTTTTGATTTAACACAATGACGAAGAGCGTTGATTTCACTGGCGATCATCCCGTTTTTGTTTCCGCACGGATACATCTGGAACGCTCCTTGCAAAGCATGGAGCAGAAATCCCTGACGGATTTTCGAGTTTGAATTTTTTCTTATCGACGCTTTTGTTCGAGGGACTTGTTCAACCTGTCGAAAAATTTTGCAGGCGTTTTTTCGAATTGCAGATTCAGTTTCAACCAACCACAACTACAGGACACCAGATGATTGATCGTCGAAAGTTCACCGCGTTTGCCGCATTGGCAGCAAGTTCCCTGTTCGCTCTCGGCATGCCTGCACAGGCGGAAGAACCGTTGAAGGTTGGCTTCGTGTATGTGGGCCCGGTGGGCGATGCAGGCTGGACCTATGCACATGACCAGGGCCGCCTTGCGCTCGAGAAGGCGCTAGGCAGCAAGGTGAAGACCACCTATGTCGAGAACGTTCCGGAGGGCGCCGATGCGGAGCGCGTCATACGCAAGCTCGCGACCGATGGCAACAAGGTGATCTTCACGACCTCGTTCGGCTACATGAACCCGACCGAGAAAGTGGCGAAGGCATTCCCGGAGGTCGTGTTCGCTCATGCGACCGGCTACAAGACTGCGAAGAACCTCGGCACTTACGAAACCAAGTTTTTCGAAGGCGCCTACCTGCTGGGCATCATCGCCGGCAAGATGGCCAAGTCGAACACGCTCGGCTTCGTCGGCTCCTTCCCTATCCCTGAAGTGATCCGCAACATCAATGCATTCACGCTGGGCGCGCAGAGCGTCAACCCGCAGATCGCGACGAAGGTGGTGTGGGTCAACAGCTGGTACGACCCGGCGAAGGAACGCCAGGCCGCCGAAACCCTGATCGCGCAGGGAGCCGACGTGCTGTGCCAGAACACCGACTCGCCGGCCACGCTGCAGGTCGCGCAGGAGAAAGGCAAGTATGCCTTCGGCTGGGATTCGGACATGGTCAAGTTCGCGCCGAAAGCCCATCTGACTGCCAACACCAATAACTGGGCGCCCTACTACATCGACACCGTCAAAGCCGTGCTGGCCGGCAGCTGGAAATCGGGCGAGGTTCGCGGCGGCCTGAAGGAAGGCATGGTCGTGATGTCGCCGCTGAACGCAGCCGTCCCGGCCGAGGCGAAGAAGCTTTTCGAAGAAAAGAAGAAAGCGATTTCCGAAGGCAAGTTCCATCCGTTCCAGGGCCCGGTCGTTGACCAGTCCGGTGCGACCAAAGTGGCCGCCGGCTCTGTGATGCCGCTCGACAAACTGCTGTCGATGGATTTCTACGTGAAGGGCGTCGAAGGCTCGATTCCGAAATAAGCAGGACGTGAGGTTTTTTTGAAGTACCCGAAAGAAGCAGCATCAACACCATTAGTTCGTCAACCGTGTCCCCAGGAGAAAAAATGAAAAAGCAGCATTTGGTCAAACTGTCGATCGCAGCCGGTGCAGTGTTCGGCGCACTGTCGGGCAATGCTTCCGCAGATGCCACCGTGTTCGGCATCGCCGATGCAGGCTTCGGCAACTTCAAGGCGGCGGGTGCAACCTCGTCGAAAACTTCGATGATCAGCGGCGGCATGACCACCTCCGCCTTCGGCATCAAGGGCGGCGAGGATCTGGGAAGCGGCCTGAAGGCGGATTACGCGATGTCGGCGTTCATCAGCCTGGCTGACGGTTCCAACCTCAGCGGCCTGAATGTACAGACGCCGCTATTCACGCGTGAAGCCTGGCTCGGCGTCGGCGGCGACTTCGGCCATATCAGCCTTGGCCGCGACGTGAACCCGGCATTCATCCCGGTGATCGCGTTCAACGCCTACGGCGATTCCACCGTCTACAGCCCGTTGTGGAATGCGACCTTCTTCAACAGCAAGACCGGCAGCACCGGCACCGCAGGGCTCGACTCCGCTGCCAAGGGCCTGTACAGCGACACGGCGTGGGACGGCCAGGTGCGCTACACGTCGCCGAACCTCGGCGGCGCAGTGGTCGATGTGATGTACTCGCCGAACTCGGCGGGCAACAACGTCGGTGCGAACGTCATGTACTTCAATGGTCCGGTCGGCCTGTCCGCGTTCTACATGGACACCAAGTCCCTGCCGTCCGGCTCGCTCGAGACCAACATCTTTACCGCGAACGAGTCTGCAAAGACCTACTTCGTCGGCGGTTCGTATGACTTCGGCGTCGCGAAGACCTTTGCGACCTACCAGGAAGGCAAGCAGTCCGCCACAGGCCTGAAAGCCAAGACCTGGCACCTGAGCTCGTCGATCCCGGCCGGCCCGGGCAAGGTGCTGGTGTCGTATGCCCACACCAAGACGACCGACAGCGTCGAGACGATTTACAAGCAGGCAGCGATTGGCTACGACTACCCGTTGTCGAAGAAAATCGACCTCTACGTGAACTACCTGCGCGCGCAGGAATCGGGCCTGAGCAACGGCCATGTGTATGGCGGCGGCATGCGCTACTTCTTCTGACGCCGGCAATCAATCCGTGCCGGTCCGGACAATGACCGGCATCTCCATGTTGTGTTGTAAAGAATTGACTTTGGTCCCGGGTTGCCCCGGGACTTTTTTTTAAGACTGCGCTTTACCCGAAAATGAATCATCCCTCGTTCGAACTTGATCCGGTCGTCGCCGGCGACTGGCACCCGGTGGCGACCGCCGCCGACCTTCAGCCGGGCAGCATGCAGGCGGTGCCGCTGCTCGACAGGCAGCTCGTGGTCTGGCGCGATGCGGCCGGCGAACTGCACGCGTGGGAAGACCGCTGTCCGCATCGCGGCATGAAGCTGTCGATGGGCACGCTCGATGCCGCCACCCTCACCTGCCCTTACCACGGCTGGAAGTTCGGCCCCGACGGACGCTGCAACTACATACCCGCGCTGCCGGGGCTGCGCGAGGAAAACCTGCGCGCGCAAGTGGCGGTGTTCAGCGCGAAGGAAGCACTGGGCCTGGTCTGGGTCTGCGTCGGCACGCCGGCGCATGAGGTGCCGCCCTTTCCCGAATTCGATGACGAGCGGCTGCGCAAGGTCTGGTGCGGCCCCTACGACGTGGCCAGCAGCGCGCCGCGCATCATCGAGAACTTCCTCGACATGGCGCACTTCGCCTTCGTGCATGAGGGCCTGCTCGGCGACCGGCAGAAGGCGCAGATTCGCGACTACACGGTCGAGTCCTTCGAACATGCCGACTACGGCAGCGGCATCTGGGCGAAGCACTGCTTTGCATGGCAACCGCGCTCGAATGCGCTGGCCGACAGCGGCAGCGATGTCGAATACACCTATCGCGTGGTGCGGCCGTACACCGCAATCCTGACCAAGGAACCGGCCGCGCAACAGGGTTTCCGCGAGGCGATCAGCCTGCACCTGCAGCCGATGACGGAAACCAGCACGCGCGCCTGGATCATCCTCGCGATGACGAACCAGGCATCGACGGATGAAGAAATGCGCAGCTTCCAGGACACCATCTTCCTGCAGGACCTACCGATCGTGGAGAACCAGCAGCCGCTGAAGCTGCCGCTCGCGCCGCAGGCCGAGGTGTCGGTCGCCTGCGACCGCATGTCGCTGGCCTACCGTAAATACCTGCGCGAGCTAGGAGTACAGTACGGCGTCGTCCTTTGACTGACGGGCCGCGCAGTACGCAAGTTTCTACTGAACCGCAAGCACTCACCACATGACCGACCGCCTCTACGTAAAGCACGCGCGCGCCATCGCCACCGTCGATGCCGCGCAGCGCGAGATCGCCGATGGCGCGATCCTGACCGAAGGACAGCGCATCGTGAAGATCGGCAGCAGCGCCGAGCTCGACGCTTGGCTGGCGCAGCATCCGCAGCATGCGCCCACGCGCACGATCGATGCCAGCGGCTGCGTGATCACGCCGGGGCTGGTGAACTGTCACCATCACATGTACCAGACGCTGACGCGCGCGATCGGCACCGGCAAGGGGCTGAAGCTGTTCGACTGGCTGAAGATGCTGTACCGGGTCTGGGGCCACCTGACGCCGGAAGGCGTGCACGTGAGCACGCAGCTGGCGCTTGCCGAGCTGCTGCTGTCCGGCGCGACGACCGTCGCCGACCATCTGTACCTGTACCCGAATGGCTGCCGGCTCGACGATGCGATCGACGCTGCGCGCCAGATGGGCGTGCGCTTCCATCCGACGCGCGGCAGCATGAGCGTCGGCGAGTCGGCCGGCGGCCTGCCGCCGGATTCGCTGGTGGAAGACGAGCGCGCGATCCTGGCCGAATCGCAGCGGCTGATCGAGCAATTCCATGACGACACCGATTTCTCGATGCTGCGCATGGGCCTCGCGCCCTGCTCGCCGTTCTCGGTCAGCGGCGACCTGATGCGCGAGTCGGCGCGTATGGCGCGCAGCTACCGGCGCGTCGGCCTGCACACGCACCTGGCCGAAACGCTGGACGAGGAGCGCTACTGCGTCGATCTGTTCGGCATGCGTCCTGTCGACTATGCGGAGTCGGTCGAGTGGCTGGGCCCCGACGTCTGGTTCGCGCACATGGTGCATCCGAGCGAGCAGGACATCGGCAAATTGGCGCATACCTGCTCCGGCGCCTGCCACTGCCCGAGCAGCAACATGATCCTCGCGTCCGGCATAGCGCCGGTGCGGCGGATGGTCGACGCGGGCGTGCGCGTCGGCCTCGGCGTCGACGGTTCGGCCAGCAATGACGGCAACCACATGCTCGGAGAGGCACGGCAGGCGATGCTGCTGCAGCGCGTGGGCTGGCCCGGCTTCGAGTCGCAGGCCGACCGCTTCTCGGCGCGCGAGGCGCTGGCGCTGGCCACTGCAGGCGGCGCAAGGACCCTGATGCGCGACGACATCGGCAGCCTAGAGGAAGGCAAGGCGGCCGACTTCGTCGCGTTCCGCATCGACGGCCTGGCGCATGCGGGAGGCCAGGGCGATCCGGTCGCAGCGCTGTTGACCTGCTCGCCGGCTCCGGCCTGGCTGTCGGTGATCAATGGCGAGGTGGTAGTCGAGGACGGACAGCTGAAGGGCATCGACCTGCCGCGACTGGTTGAACGGCACAACGACCTCAGCATGGCGATGCTGCAGAAAGCGGGGATGGCATGAGCGCACTCGACGGTCAGGATGAAAAATACCTGAGGGAAGTGATCGCGCTGTCGCAGCGTTCACGCGAGCAGGGACACCACCCGTTTGCAGCGATGGTGGTCGATGCGGATGGCAGGGTGATATCTGCCGCGATGAATGCCTCCGCCAGCGACCGTACCGCGCATGCCGAAATGAATGCGCTGCGCGCCGCCTCCATGAAGTTCAGTCCCGGACAAATGGCCGGCGCGACGCTCTACAGCAGCGCCGAGCCTTGCGCGATGTGCGCAGGCGGCGCTTACTGGACCGGCGTCAGCCGCGTCGTCTACGCGCTGGCGGAGCAGAGCCTGCTGCAATTGACCGGCAGCGATCCGGAGAACCCGACGCTGGCCCTGCCCTGCCGCGAGGTATTTGCGCGCGGGCAGCGCGAAATCAAAGTCGTCGGCCCGGCGATGGAGGACGAGGCGCGAGTAGCGCACCTCGGATTCTGGAAGCGCCGGTCCGACGCATAAGGACCGGGACGGTGCCGAACGGATCGGCCGCCTCAGGCTGCAGCCGGCGGCTGGCAGACGCGGAAGGTGCCCTTGCCCGCATGCTTGGCCGCATACATCGCCTCATCCGCGCAGCGAACGAGGCCCTCGGCATCGCTGGCATGCGTCGGGTACAGGCCCACGCCGACCGAGCACTGCACGCCCAGCGCATGCCAGCGCGCGAAGATGTCGGCGCTGATAAAGGAATTCACCACTTGCGCGGCGACCACTTCGGCATCGGCATCGCGCTCCAGGTTTTCCAGCAGGACCGTGAATTCGTCG
>JACCDQ011507476.1_pt1 | contig 22523 bp, 20 predicted proteins | sample 7446031 | NCBI WGS metagenome assembly JACCDQ01 (sample SAMN15323442, study PRJNA562643) | freshwater metagenome | isolation source: river surface water | place: USA:Blue River Watershed | collected 2017-08-17 | reverse complement strand
GTCGCGCGGCCTGCGCACCGACGGTCTGGGCACGCTGATCGGCGGCATCTTCAACACCTTCCCCTACACCAGCTTCTCGCAGAACGTGGGCCTGGTCGCCGTCACCGGCGTCAAGAGCCGCTTTGTGTGCGTGGCCGGTGGCCTGATCCTGATCGCCCTGGGCCTGTTGCCCAAAATGGCGGCCCTGGTCGAATCGCTGCCCACCGTGGTGCTGGGTGGCGCAGGTCTGGTGATGTTCGGCATGGTGGCTGCCACCGGCATCCGCATCCTGGGTGGGGTGGACTTCAAGACCAATCGATTCAACGCCCTGATCGTGGCGATTTCGATCGGCATCGGAATGATCCCGCTGATTGCCCCGAACTTCAAACAGTGGATGCCGCACAACCTGCACCCCCTGATCGAATCGGGCATTTTGCTGGCCTCCATCAGCGCCGTGATCCTGAACCTGTTCTTCAACGGTGCCAGCGGCGACAACCGCGATGCCATCGAAGCGGCCAAGCAAGCCGAGGCGCACTGAATTTGTAGGAGCGACGCCCCCGTCGCGATTCGGTGCTCACACGTGCACCTGGCATTCGCCCCGAGGGCGGGGCTCCCACAAAATACCCCAAGGCCAAGCCAAGTGCTTGGCCTTTTGCTTTTTAAGGAGGTAATCCTCGGCGAAAGCGGGTTACAAATGGGTTACGCTGTTGCCCATTCTGTGTTTTACCCCTAGAGACAACCACAATGAGCGACACCCTCTCCCCCGCCGAACGAGCCCTGCGCGACGCCGCCCGTGAATACCACCGCACCCCCACACGCGGCAAGATTTCGGTCAACCCCACCAAGCCCATGTCCAACCAGCGCGATTTGTCGCTGGCCTATTCACCCGGCGTGGCTTATCCGTGTCTGGACATCGCGGCCGACCCGTCCAAAGCCCACGAATTCACCTCACGCGGCAACCTGGTGGCCGTGATCACCAACGGCACCGCCGTGCTGGGCCTGGGCGACATCGGCCCACTGGCCAGCAAGCCCGTCATGGAAGGCAAAGGCGGCCTGTTCAAGAAATTCGCGGGCATCGATGTGTTCGACATCGAACTGGCCGAGCGCGACCCCGACAAACTGGTCGAGATCATCGCCAGCATGGAGCCCACACTGGGCGGCATCAACCTGGAAGACATCAAGGCCCCCGAGTGCTTCTACATTGAGAAGAAGCTGCGTGATCGCATGAACATCCCGGTCTTCCACGACGACCAGCATGGCACCGCCATCATCTCGGCAGCGGCCATGCTCAACGGTCTGGAACTGGTCGGCAAGGACATCGCCCAAGTCAAGGTGGCTGTCTCGGGCGCAGGCGCTGCGGCCCTGGCCTGCCTCGATGTGATGGTCGGCCTGGGGGTCAACCCCAAACATGTGTTTGTCTGCGACTCCAAGGGCGTGATCTACGAAGGCCGCCCCGGCGGTTACGACGAATCCAAAGCCCGCTACGCGCAACAAACCGCCGACCGCACACTGGCCGACGCGGTCAAGGGTGCTGACGTGTTTCTGGGCTGCTCGGCCCCCGGCGTGATGACCGTCGAGATGGTCAAAACCATGGCCGACAAACCGATCATCCTGGCGCTGGCCAACCCCGAGCCCGAAATCCGCCCCGAACTGGCCAAGGCCGCCCGCCCGGACTGCATCATCGCCACCGGGCGTTCTGACTACCCCAACCAGGTCAACAACGTCCTGTGCTTCCCATACATCTTCCGGGGCGCACTCGACTGCGGCGCCACCAAGATCACCGAGGCCATGAAGCTGGCCTGCGTGCGCCAGATCGCGGACCTGGCCAAGGCCGACATCAGTGAAGAAGTGGCCAGCGCCTACGCCGGGCAAGACCTGACCTTTGGCAGCGACTACCTGATCCCCAAGCCCTTTGACTCGCGTTTGATCTTGCGCATCGCGCCCGCTGTGGCGCAAGCCGCCGCCGATTCAGGCGTGGCCACCCGCCCGATCACCGACATGGATGCCTACCGTCAGCAGCTGCAAAGCTTTGTGACGCAAACCGGCATCCTGATGCGCCCGATCTTCAACGCTGCCAAAGCAGTGCCCAACAGTGCCAAGCGCGTGGCCTATGCCGACGGCGAAGACCAACGCGCCCTGCGTGCCGCCCAAATGGCCATCGATGAGAAAGTAGCCCACCCGATCCTGATCGGTCGCCCCTCCGTCATCACCGCCCGCATCGAAAAAGCCGGCCTGCGCATGCGCCTGGGTGTGGATGTAGACAACGTGAACCCCGAAGACGATCCGCGTTTCCGCCAGTACTGGGAGCACTACCACCAACTCATGAAACGCCATGGTGCAACACCCGATGTGGCCAAAGCCGCCGTGCGCCGCTCCAACACCATCATCGGCTCGCTGATGGTGTCGCTGGGCGATGCCGATGCCATGATTTGCGGACTGGCCGGCACCTACATGACGCACCTGGAGCGCATCGACAGCATCCTGGGCAAACGTGCCGGGGTGAACAATTACGCCGCAGTGAACGCCCTGATGACCAACCAAGGCCCGCTGTTCATCACCGACACCTATGTCAATGAAGACCCGAGCGCCGAACAATTGGCTGAAATCGCCGCCATGGCGGTGACGGAGATTCAGCGCTTTGGCATCGTGCCCAAGGTGGCCTTCCTGTCGCATTCGAGCTACGGCTCATCCAAACGGGCCTCAGCCCGCAAGATGCGCCTGGCGCGAGACCTGTTTGTAGCTCAGCACCCTGACATCGAATGTGACGGCGAATTGCACGGCGATGCGGCGCTGCAACCCGAAATCCGCAGCGCCTACCTGGAAGACAGCACGCTGACTGGCTCGGCCAACCTGCTGGTCTGCCCCAATCTGGACGCAGCCAACATCCTGTACAACGTGCTCAAAACCACCACCAGTGGTGGCGTGACGGTGGGCCCGATTCTGATGGGGACCGCCGCCACAGCGCACATCCTGACGCCTGCGGCCACTGTGCGCCGTGTATTGAACATGACCGCTCTGGCAGCGGCCCGCATTCGACAATGATCGGGGACGCACCGGGATCAACCCATCCCGGTGCAGACCCCAAGCGCTCATGCGCCCCAATTCGGCTCAAACGGGCACCCAGGATGCACCGAATTTGTGATTTTCATCGGGTAAACCTGACATGAGCCGTCAGTGGCTTCGCTGATAATGGCACCGATTTTGCTAGACAACCATCACCGTTTATCAGCCCTCAGGAGCCCATTTATGACCAAGCGCTTTTTCCTCAAGACAACAGCCATCTTGGCTGCCGCCATGACCTTTGGTGCAGCCCAGGCCCAGACCACACCGCTCAAGTTCCAGCTGGACTGGCGCTTTGAAGGGCCCTCAGCCTTCTTTCTTCAGCCTGTGGCCAAAGGCCATTTCAAGGACGCCAAGCTCGATGTGACGGTGGATTCGGGCAACGGCTCGGGCGGCGCAGTCACCCGCGTGGCATCGGGCACCTATGACCTGGGCTTTGCCGATCTGGCCGCCCTGATGGAGTTCCACGCCAACAACCCCGACGCCCCCAACAAGCCTGTGGCCGTGATGATGGTCTACAACGACACACCGGCCTCGGTGATGGCGCTGAAAAAATCCGGCATCAAGACGCCCGCCGATCTGACAGGCAAGAAACTGGGCGCACCCGTGTTTGATGCTGGCCGCCGTGCTTTCCCGATCTTCGCCAAGGCCAACAGCGTCAGCAATGTGGCCTGGACTGCCATGGACCCCCCCCTGCGTGAGACCATGCTCGTGCGCGGCGATGTGGACGCCATCACCGGCTTCACCTTCACCTCACTGCTCAACATCGAAGCGCGTGGCGTCAAAGCAGAAGACGTGGTCGTCATGCAATACCCCGATTTCGGCGTCAAGCTCTATGGCAACGCGATCATCGCCTCGCCCAAACTGATCAAGGAAAACCCTGCCGCCATCAAAGCCTTCCTGGCCGCTTTCACCAAGGGTGCCAAAGAAGTCATGGCCGACCCCGCCAAAGCCATTGAAACCGTCAAGGCCCGTGACGGCATCATCAACGTGGAACTTGAAACCCGCCGCCTGAAGCTGGCGATTGACACCGTGATCAACAGCCCCAATGCCCGCGCCGAAGGTTTTGGTCAGGTCAACGGCCCCCGCCTGAGCCTGATGGCTTCGCAAGTGTCCGATGCGTTCAACACCAAGACCCGCGTCAAAGCTGCCGACGTCTGGAACGGCTCGTTCCTGCCCAGCGCCAAAGAACTGGACATCCTGCCCAAAGGCAAGAAGTAAACCGGCCTGATGACGGTTGTGCTGCAGGCCAGTCTGCAGCACCAGCCCGCTGCCGACATGTGTGGCAGTGGGTTTTTACAGCCCGCCAGCTGTATACACGTTCGAACACCATTTTCAAGTCACACCATGTCCCAAGACGCATTCGTTGATTTCCAGAATGTCTGGCTGGCCTACAACGACGAGTTGCTGGCGCAAAACCACTTCGCGGTGGAAGACATCAACCTGCAAGTCAGGCAAGGCGAGTTCATCGCCATCGTCGGGCCGTCGGGCTGCGGCAAATCCACCTTCATGAAGCTCACCACTGGTTTGAAGATGCCCAGCCGTGGCCGCATCCTGATCGACGGCCAACCGGTCACCGGCCCCCTCAAGATCAGCGGCATGGCCTTTCAGGCGCCTTCGCTGCTGCCCTGGCGCACCACGCTCGACAATGTGCTGCTGCCGCTGGAAATCGTGGAGCCCTACCGCTCCAGCTTCAAGCAAAAAAAGGCCGAATACGTGGAGCGTGCCCGCAAACTGCTGCACACCGTGGGGCTGGGCGGCTACGAAGACAAATTCCCATGGCAACTGTCGGGCGGCATGCAACAACGCGCCAGCATCTGCCGCGCCCTGATTCATGAGCCCAAAATGCTCTTGCTCGACGAGCCCTTTGGCGCGCTCGATGCCTTCACGCGTGAAGAACTCTGGTGCACCTTGCGCGACCTGTGGACCGCGCAAAAGTTCAACGTCATTCTGGTCACGCACGACCTGCGTGAATCGGTGTTCCTGGCCGACACGGTCTATGTGATGAGCAAGAGCCCTGGCCGCTTTGTCGTCAAGCGCGAGATCGACCTGCCCCGCCCGCGTGATCTGGAGATCACCTACACGCCCGAATTCACCAACATCGTGCACGAGCTGCGCGGCCACATCGGTGCCATGCGCAAGACCGGTGCGGCGATCAACCAATGAGAGGGAGCCACCGATGAACAACAAAACCCTCGAACGCTGGGCACCCTGGGCCTTGCTGGTGCTGAGCATCCTGATCTGGGAAGGCCTGTGCCGCGCCTTCAACGTGTCGGAATTCGTCTTCCCCAGCCCCTCGCGCATCGCCCAGCAAACCATCGAGTTCAAGGACGTGATTGCGGGCCACGCCTGGCGCACCTTCTGGGTGACCATGGTGGGCTTTGGCATCGCCATTGTGGTGGGTGTGCTGCTGGGCTTTGTCATTGGCAGCTCGCGCCTGGCCTATGCCGCCGTGTACCCGCTGATGACCGCCTTCAACGCCCTGCCCAAAGCGGCCTTCGTGCCGATTTTGGTGGTGTGGTTTGGCATCGGCATCGGCCCGGCCATCCTCACGGCTTTCCTCATCAGCTTCTTTCCGATCATGGTGAACATCGCCACGGGTCTTGCCACGCTCGAGCCCGAACTCGAAGACGTGCTGCGCGTGTTGGGCGCCAAGCGTTGGGACGTGCTGGTCAAAGTCGGCCTGCCCCGCTCCATGCCTTACTTCTATGGCTCGCTCAAAGTCGCCATCACGCTGGCTTTTGTGGGCACCACCGTGTCCGAAATGACCGCATCCAACGAAGGCATTGGCTACTTGCTGATCTCGGCCGGTTCGGCCATGCAAATGGGCCTGGCCTTCTCGGGCCTGGTGGTGGTCGGTGCCATGGCCATGGTCATGTACGAGCTGTTCAGCTACATCGAAAAGCACACCACCGCCTGGGCGCACCGCGGCTCGCAAGGCGAATAAGCCTCCCCATGACCTGGCACGCCAGCCTTCAGCTCGACTACACACGGGCGTCTGATCGCAGCGTGGCCCGCTACCTGCACAACGGCCCGTTGCGCATATTGCAAAGCCTCTATCCCGAAGGCGACGCCGTCTGCCACAACGTGCTGGTGCACCCGCCCAGCGGCCTGGTGGGCGGCGACACCCTCGACATGCAAGTCACCGTTGGAGAAGGCGCGCATGGCCTGGTGACCACGCCCGGTGCGACCCGCTTTTACAGATCCGAATCCGGCCTTGCCACCCAGCAAGTACATGCGCGCTTGGAAGACGGCGCGCGCTTGGAATGGCTGCCGCTCGAAGCCCTGGCCTACAGCGGCTGCGACGCGCTCAATCACGCCGTGTTTGACCTCGCCCCAAGCGCAGAAATGATGACCTGGGACATCACCGCTTTGGGCCTGCCCGCCGCCAATTTGCCTTTTGCGCAAGGCACCTTCCGACAGCACTTGGAAATTCCAGGGGTCTGGCTGGAGCGCGGCACCATCGCCGCAGAAGACGAACGACTGATGAACAGCCCGCTGGGCCTGGCCGGTCAACGCTGCATGGCCACCTTGGTGTTTGCTGCGGGCAGCGCCATCACCGCAGACCGCTCAGAAGTCGCGCTCGATGCCGCCCGCGCAGCCATCGAAGTCAGCCCCCTGCGACTGCAAGCGGGTGTCACGCAGCCTCACCCGCAGGTGATCGTGTTGCGCGTGCTCGCGCCCGTCGTGGAGCCTGCCATGCAATTGCTGAGGTCGGTGTGGGCCGCTTGGCGACAGGTGCTGTGGGGGTTACCTGGGACGGTACCGAGGTTGTGGAATCTGTAAGGCGATTCAAAAAGCTGAATTCATTGGGCAGCCATTTAATTCAGCCAATACAAGAAGCCATAAAACAGCAATGCGAGGAACAGCGTCTCAAAAACCATGAGCGCCACCGGCTTCCAGCCAACACTGGCAATGTCTTTCAAATGCGTTTTCATCCCGATGGCAGACATCGCACCAACCAAAAATACACGTGACAAAGCATGCCCTTGTTCAATCACAAATGCCGGTAAAACCAGCACACTGTTGATCACCACCAGCAAAACAAACACCACGGCAAACCAGGGCAATAAAGGTGGATGGCTCACGACCGCATCTGACTGACCAGGGTCATCTGCAGACGCTTTGGATCGAGTCAGCCAGGAAGCCACGATGATGACGGGCACCAGCATGGCCACACGCATCAGTTTGACCACCGTGGCGGTATCGCCGGTTTCTTGCCCCATGCTGTAGCCCGCGCCAACAACCTGAGCGACATCGTGAATGGTGCCTCCCAGAAAGATGCCCGCCTGCGCAGGAGAAAGGGCCAACCAGTGGGCCAGCATCGGATAAAGCACCATGGCCAACGTGGACAGCGTACTCACGCTGATGACCACAAACAGCGTGGCTCGGTCTTTTTGCGGATGGTGCGGAAACGCCGTGGCAATGGCCAATGCTGCAGAAGCGCCGCAAATGGCCACCGAGCCACCGGAGAGAAAACCAAAGAAGGTTTTGAAACCCATCCATCTGGCGACCGCAATCCCCAAACCAATGGTGCTGGCAACAGCCAAAACGACCATGAGCACAGGTTGCCAACCCAATGCCTGCACCTGCGCGGCGGTGATCTTCAAACCCAACAAAGCCACGCCCCAGCGCAACACTTCTTTGGCGACAAAATCAATGCCTGGCTTGCAACGCGCATCCTGCGACAAAAAATTGAGCGCCATGCCCAGCAGCAAGGCAAAAAGCATCACTGGGGCACCGTAATGCTCCGCCAGAAACAATGCCGCCACGGCCACCACAGCAGACAAGGCAGTGCCGGGCCAAAGCTGCTGTGCACGCAAGTGCCTGGCACTGAGCCAGGCTTGCCATTGACCAGGGGCGATCACTGGTTGATCTGGATGTTGAATTGCTTGACGATGGCCGCGTTACGGTCAAAGTCAGCTTTGACGGTCTGCCCCATCTGCGCCAGGTTGGCATCTTCGGCCGCTTCAAAGCCGTTGGCCAGCATGCGTTCCTTGAATTTGGGATTCATGGCCACCGCTTTGACCGCTTTGTGAATCTTCTCCGACAGTTCAGGTGACATGGCACCGGACACCACCACCCCCAGCCAATTGGAGAAATTCAACTCTGAATAACCCAACTCGGTGAGCGTGGGCACTTCGGGCAATTGACTCAGCCGTGTTTTGGAAGCGACCGCGTAAGCCTGTACTTTGTTGCTGGCGATCAAGGCCCGTGAAGTGGCAAAGCCATCAAACATCACCGGAATTTGACCGCCCATGACTTGTGTCAGCGCTGGTGGCGAGCCCAAGAAGGGAACGTGCTGCAAGTCCAGTCCGGCTTTTTGATTCAGGATCATTCCCGCATAGTGGGAAATGGTTCCCGTACTGTAAGAAGCAAAACTCAAGCTGCCAGGGTTCTTTTTCGCGTAGGCCATAAAGCTCTTGAAGTCTTTGGCCGGTGTATTCGGAGCCGCAATCATGACCATGTAGCCACGTGCGATGAATCCCACAGGTCGGATGTCCTTGAGTGGGTCAAAGCCGGTTTTCATCACATGCGGAATTTCGGTCAAGACATTGCTGGCCGTGACCATCACAGTTTGCCCGTCCGCTGGGGCAGCGCGCAAAGCCTGGACTGCAATGCCACCGCCCGCACCTGGGCGGTTGTCCACGATCATGGGCTGCCCCATATCCGCCGTGAGCTGATCCGCCAACATGCGTGCAATCACATCCATCGTGCCACCGGCAGGTGCTGGCACCAGCAATTTGACCGGCTTGTCTGTCCAGGCGGATGCGGCCTGTGCCATGCAAACACCTGTAAGCAAAACCAGCGTCTTGAAACCAAATCGGCGCGAGAGTGATCGGATGGTCATCGTGTGTCTCCAGTAAGTTGGGAAGGTCTGAAATGCAATGTGGCGATTGTTCTGAATCCCCCCTCAAGGCATTTATCCATTGACGACAGTCAATTATCTTTCCGTGTCACTTCGGGTTGTCCCTGAGGCGAAGTACCTTGCCTGACACTCAGGGTGGTCATGTCGTCAAATGCTAATTTGAAGTCGTCAATTGACAAGTCCTGCACCACACAAGCCGCTAAAGTCCCTTGGCATCAAAACGGACCAGGAGCTACCCCATGCGCATTGAACCCTTGACTTGTGCCATTGGCGCACAGCTGCACGACATCAATTTGGGGGATGCAGTGCGCGACGAGGCACTGTTTCAGGAAATTTATGCCGCCTTGTTGAAGCACAAGGTGCTTTTCTTGCGTGACCAGACACTGGACAAGCTCTCGCGCCTGGATCACATGGCATTCGCCCAAAAGCTCGGCGAGCTGGAGACCCACCCCATGGTCCCGAGCCATCCCGAGGCGCCCGGTCTGGTGCAGATTTACAAAAACCCGGACAGCCCGGTTGATCGCTACGAGAACTCCTGGCACACCGATGGAACCTTTCGCCCGGCTCCGGCCATGGGTTGTGTGCTGCGGTGCATTGAATGCCCCCCCGTTGGCGGAGACACCATCTGGGCCAACATGGTACTGGCTTATGAAAAACTGCCCCAGCACATCAAGGACCAGATTCAGGGCCTGAAAGCCAACCACAGTTTCAACGCCACATTTGCTGCTGCCATGCCCGAAGAAAAACGCCTGGCCATGAAAGCGCAATACCCCGACTCAGAGCACCCGGTCATCCGCACCCACCCCGAGACTGGCGAAAAAGCCCTGTACGTCAACGGCTTCACGACGCATTTTGTGAATTACCACAACAAGGACAAGGTGCGTTATGGCCAGGACTTCAACCAGGCGGGGGGCGATCTGCTGCAGTACCTCATCAGCCAAGCCTACATCCCGGAGTACCAGGTGCGTTGGCGTTGGCAGCCTTTCAGCATGGCCATCTGGGACAACCGTGTCACCCAGCACTACGCGGTCATGGACTACCCGCCCTGCCATCGCAAGATGGAACGCGCGGGCATCGTCGGCACCGTGCCTTTTTGAAACACATTCTCAAAAACAGCAGCAATCAAGGATTGAAGATGACACGTGCGATTCGCTTTCACCAAACGGGTGGACCAGAAGTTCTGAAGCTCGAAAACTTGGAAGTCGGCGACCCCGGACCGGGTAAGGCCCGAGTGCGACACAGCCACATTGCGGTCAATTTCATTGACGTCTACTTCCGCACCGGCCAGTACCCTGTCCCCAGCTTCCCCAGCGGTCTGGGGTCCGATGCCGTCGGGGTGGTCGAAGCCGTGGGCGAAGGCGTGAGTGATGTCCGCGTCGGTGACCGTGTGGGTTATCTGCTGGGCCCTCTGGGTGCTTACGCCGATGCCCGCGTGATGCCCGCCGATGTGCTGATTCCTCTGCCGGATGCCATCTCCGACAGCACGGCATCCACCCTGATCATGAAAGGCATGACGGCCCAGTACCTGTTCCGTCAGGTCTATCCGCTCAAAGGCGGCGAAACCATTCTGTACCACGCGGCCGCTGGCGGCGTGGGTTTGATTGCGTGCCAGTGGGCTCGCGCCATCGGTGTGAACATGATCGGCGTCGTGAGCAGCGACGAAAAGGCGGCCATTGCCCAAGAGAATGGCTGCAGTCACACCATCGTCAGCACGCGAGAAGACATTGTCCAGCGCGTGATGGACATCACGGATGGCCAGGGCGTCCCCGTGGTGTTTGACTCGGTGGGCAAGGACACGTTGCAGGCATCACTGAGCTGCCTGCAAGCGCGTGGCACCCTGGTCAGCAACGGCACATCTTCAGGCCCCGTCCAGATCGACACGCGCATGCTGGCTTCCAAGTCGCTTTGGCTCACGCGTCCGGCCATGGTCCATTACGCCAAGCCCAGATCGCACATGCTGGCCATGGCCGATGAACTGTTCGGTCTGGTCCAGGCGGGCAAGATCGTCAGCGAACCCAGCCATGTATTTGCGCTGACCGAAGCCGCCGGCGCACACCGCATGCTGGAATCGCGCCGCTCGACGGGCTCGATGGTCCTGATCCCCTGATCCCCTCTTCATTCCCATTTCTGGAGCACTCATGAACTTCCTTGACGGACACCTCTACCCTGAAAATCAGGAAAAACTCATCATCACAGCAGCCCCATACGGCCCTGAGTGGATTCCATCCGACTACCCGGAAGACATTCCAGTCAGCATGGAAGCCCAAATCCAGAAAGCCGTGGATTGCTACAACGCAGGCGCCACTGTGCTGCACCTGCATGTGCGTGAAGAAGACGGCAGGGGTTCCAAGCGTCTGTCCAAATTCAACGAACTGATCGCAGGTGTACGCAAAGCCGTCCCCGACATGGTCATTCAGGTGGGCGGCTCCATTTCCTTTGCGCCGGAAACCGATGGCGCTGCGGCCAAATGGCTGTCCGATGACACGCGCCACATGCTGGCCGAGCTGGACCCCAAGCCCGATCAGGTGACGGTGACGATCAACACCACGCAAATGAACGTGGTGGAACACATGGAGGAAGCTGACATCGCGGGCACATCCATGGCCACACCTGAAGGCCGCCGCGCTTACAGTGAGATGATTGTTCCTTCCAACCCCGCTTGGTACGAAGAACACATCCGTCGCCTGAGCGCCGCAGGCATCCAGAGCGCATTCCAGTTCTACAACCTCAACAGCTACGAAACCGTTGAACGCTTGATCCGCCGAGGCGTCTACAAAGGTCCGCTGGTGTGCAACTGGGTGGCCATCAGTGGCGGCATGGATGCCCCCAACATCTACAACCTGACCAACTTCGTGCGCGCCTTGCCCGATGGTGCCAAACTCACGGTGGAAAGCAGCATGCGCAATGTGCTGCCGATCAACATGATGGGCATCGCCATGGGCCTGCATGTGCGCTGCGGCATCGAAGACAACCTCTGGAACCAATCACGCACAGCCAAGATGAGCACGGTCGAGCAGATCGAACAATTGGTGCGGGTCTCGCGCGAGTTCGGTCGCGACATCGCCAGCGGCAAGGAAGCGCGGGAGATTCTGCAAATCGGCGTGTTCTACGACACCGTGGAAGAAACACTGGCTGCCAACGGTTTTTCGCCCAACCGCAACGGCGGCAACCAGGGCTTTTTGCGCAAAGCCGCCTGATGACCATGGACCGATCCAGCACCTTGCAGATTGATGCGTACTTCGACCTGATTTGCCCCTGGTGCTGGATAGGCAAAACGCACCTGAGCACAGCGCGTCGGCTGCTGGCCGAACGCGTGCCTGAATTACAGGTGCGCGTGCGTTGGCATTCGGTGCAGCTGATCCCGCAAGTTCCGCCCCAGGGCTGGCCTTACCAGGCATTTTATGAACATCGCCTGGGCGGGCCCGACGCGGTACGTGCCCGACGGGCACAGGTGCAAACGGCGGCAAGTCAGGCGGGTTTGGTGATCCACCACGAACGGATCGCCATGTTCCCCAACACCTGGCGGGCACACCGTCTGCTGTCGCTTGCCGAAGCACTGGGCACGGATGCACACGAGGCCTTGCTGGACAAGCTGTTTGAAAGCTACTTTGTGCATGGTCTGAATATCGGAGACGACACCGTTCTGGGGCCGTTGGCGCAGTCGCTGGGACTTGATCTCTGGAAAGCAGAAAACCTGGATGTACCGCCCGTCTGGCACTTGCCTGAAGGTGCCTCTGGCGTGCCCTTGTTCGTGTTCAACCAGCAGCATGCGATCTCGGGTGCTCAGCCACCTGAAGTCTTGCTCTCTGCCATGCTGCAGAGCGTACAGGCTTGCGCCTGAAGGGCATCAGGTGCGCATCTGAGACGGCGTGCATTTGAACTGCGCCGTGAACCACCGATTGAACGAACTGGTGTTCGAATAACCCAACAATTCAGCCACACGCGCAAATGCATGCGTGGTGTGCTTGATGTACCTCTGTGCCAATTCACATCGCACATCGTTGAGCACATCCGAAAAGCTGACCTGGCTTTCATCCAGCCGCCGCTGCAAAGTGCGCACATTCATGCCCAAACCTGAAGCCACCTGCTCAACATTGGCCCGGCCCATGGGCAACAACAAATAAACCGAGCGACGCACATCCAGGACGAAGGAAGATTGACCTGGCTTGGGGATGGCCTCGAGGAAAGATTGGGCATAACTGGCCATGGCCGGATCGGCCTGTACATTGACGGCGTCCAGGTCCGAACTCAAGCACATCAGACCATTGAAATCACTGTCGAAATGCAGGGGACAGCGAAACAGGCGTTTGAGTATCTGCAGGTCTTGCGGCGCAGCATGTGTGAAATGGATGCCATGTGGACGCCAGGCAGAGCCCAAAATGGCACGAAAAATCACAATCAGCACGCCCACTGCCATGTCAGTGGATTGACGCGCAGCACCAGCATGATCGGTCATGATTTCCTCCCGAATCAAGGTGTACTTGCCAGCGTCTTCAATGTGCATGCCCAGCGATTCATTGAGCAAATGCCGGTATTGCGCAATGGTATTCAATGCACTGCGCATGGTGTGTTGCTGCATCAGCAACAAGCTGATGGGACCAAAATCCGACAACACGCGCGCCTCTGCCATCATCAGCCCCACCGTGTCACATCCACTTTCCTGCGCCGTCAATTCAAGCAGTGCCACGGCGCTGTTGACCGGAATCAGTTGCGTTGGCTGGACCAACATCTGTCGTGTCAATCCAGCTTTTCTGAGCAAGGGCTGCGGATTGACGCCCAACTTTCTGGCGATATCTTCGTAATGGCTCAGTGCGGCGGCACGCACTTGCATGACCTGATGCTGGGCAGTTGAGTTTCGCATACGTCCCCTGTGGGCCTCTTCATGGTGATCACCGATGGGCAATTTGACAACTGCCGTGACATGAAATGCTAACTCAAAGGCATGAAATGGCAAACTTCTTAAACCCTGTAGACCTACATTCACAAGACCATTGATCAACCCTTATGCCATGTTCAGCAAACTCACCGTCCTCATCGTTCCCGGTCTTCGTGACCATGTTGACCAACACTGGCAAACACTGCTGGCCCAGCAATTGCCCCAAGTTAAAACGGCCCCCCCCATGGGACGCGAAGACCTGGATTGCAATAAACGAACGCAGGCCATCGAGACCACCATGGCCTCCATCGCAGGACCTGTTCTGATCGTGGCGCACAGTGGTGGATGCATCATGGTGGCGCACTGGGCAAAGGCCAGTGCCCAAGTGCACAGGGTATGTGGGGCCTTGCTCGCTACCCCTCCTGATTTCGAGCGCCCCATGCCAGAAGGCTACCCTTCATTGGATGCACTGAAAGCAGGTGGATGGCTACCCGTTCCTTGCCAAAAACTGCCGTTTCGCAGCCTGGTCGCAACCAGCGACAACGATCCTCTGGCATCGCACGACAGCGTAATTGCACTGGCCCAAGCCTGGGGCAGTGAAACGGTGGATTTAGGGGCTGTTGGACATCTGAATCCAGCATCGGGCTACGGTGAATGGCCAATGGCTTCAGTGCTCTTGGAGAATTTCATCAGATGACTGACGCAATTTTTCAGTCACGGAAAAGCATGCAACAAACTGCCGAAAGCAACCAGTTTGTGCATGCACCACATGGATGAAGGGTCTGCGCCCCCTCAATCCATCACGATACCGGCATCCGCAGCAATGCTCTGCCAGGTTTTGAGGTCTTTGGCCAAAATGGCCTTGAACTCCTCAACCGATTTGGTCGGTGGGGGTTCAAAGTTCATGGTTTCCATGCGCTTGTTCATTTCAGGTGTTTTCAGGATCTTGTTGATCTCTGAATTCATGCGCTCCACCAAGGGTTTGGGGGTCTGCGCAGGGGCAAACACACCAAACCAACCCACCGCATCAAAAGGATAGCCCTGCTCGCTCATGGTGCCGATGCTGGCCGTCCGGGGTGCGCGTACATTGCCACTGATGGCAATGCCCTTGATTTGCTTGCTCTCCATCAAGGCCACAGGGGTGCCAGGATCCGTCCAGCCAATCTGCAAGACACCGGCCACCAGTTCATTGACGATTTGTGGGGTGGATTTGTAGGGCACGTGGTTGATTTTCAGTCCTGCCTGCTTGCGCAGCCATTCCATCTGCAAATGTGCTGAAGACCCTACGCCCCATGTGCCATAGCTGTAGACATCCGGGCTGGCCTTGATCAGTGCCACCAGCTCCTTGAGGTTATTGGCCGGCAAATCCTTGCTGACCGACAGGATCACACCGCCAGCAGCGGTGATTGCCACCGGGGTCAATTCCTTGTTGGGTTCGTAAGCCATTTTCCGAAGCACTGCGGGAGCCACCGCCATGAATGACGCATTGCTGTAAAGCCAGGTGTAACCATCGGGCTTGCTGCGCGCCACAGCGGCGCCTGCCACCGCACCACTGCCGCCTGGTTTGTTGTCCACCACCACCGGCTGTTTGAGCGCCACACTTAACTTTTGAGCCGTTTCCCGCGCAATCACATCCAGACCTGAGCCTGGTGCTGAAGCGACCACCAAAGTGATGGGGCGGTTGGGCCAAACTTCAGTCCCTTGCCCCCAGGCCAGCCAGGGCCAGGCGAGAAGAGCGCCGCACAAGCCCAGGCGATATCGCTGATTGAAAGGTATTTTTTTCATGAGGTCTCCTTGTTTTAAAAGTGAATCGCAGCTTGAAGGTCGATGACTCATTGCGTCTTGCGCAAAAAGCCTTGTGTGCCCCCATTGCGGTTGGGAGCAAAACCATTGGCCGCCAGGGCTTCATCGGCTGTGTCGTAAAAGACGCCAATCCGGCAAATCTCGCGGGCTTGCTTGGCTGTGGCGATGGGGCGACCAAACTCTTGAGAAATACGCACCAACTGCTCGATCTGCTCAACGCTGCTCATCTTTGCGCTGCGTTGCTGGTTCCAGATCACGTCTTCGGTGCCACAGCGGACATGCAGACCCGTGGCAATGGCCATCATGTTGACGGGCAGCACGTTACGGACATTGCTCTCCAGCGTCACCACGGCCCCATCGGGAATACCGCGCATGAAGTTGCCCAGGCTGTAGATGTTGGGTGAGTCCATGCCACCACCAATGGCCACCCAGTTCATCACCAGCGGCCCTTTATAGAAACCACGCCGGATCAAACGCTCCACCGACTCGAAGCTGTTGGTGTTGTAGCACTGGAATGCACTTTGAATGCCTGCCACTGTCAGTCGGCGCACGTGCTCCTCCACCCACAGAGGATTGGCCGGAACAATCATGTCCTTGTAGGTGTTGAACAGCGCCATGTTGGCTCGTGATGTGCCGATGGCGTCTGCATCCTCCATGTGATCAGTCACATTCATCTGCGAGGTGTTGACCGTCACGGTGACCTGATCGGGCGTAGGCTCCAGTTCTGCCAGCATGTGCCGTGTATCGTCTGACAGCCACTTGGCGGCTGCACCATCGTCCTCTGGTGCAAACGAGATGGAACCACCCACCTGGATGATCATCTCAGGCACCGCCTTGCGCACACCGGCGATCAACTCATTGAACTTGGACAGGCGCTTGGAGCCCTTGCCGTCCAGTTCACGCACATGCAAATGCAGCACCGTGGCCCCTGCGTTGTAACAATCCACCGCTTTCTGAATCTGGGCCTCCATCGTGACCGGAATGTCTTCCGGGAAATCCGATGGCACCCAGCCCGGCGCGTAGGGCGCAGCCGTGATGATCAGGGGTTGCTGGTTTTCAGGAAAAAGATGTCCGTCCAGAAAATTCATGTTGTGTCTCCTGTCGTTTGCTCAGGCCAGCTCAATAAGGACGATCACCGATGATGGCGGCGCGTTCCATCTTGCGGGGGGCAGGCCAGTAATCCATGACCGCGTAGTGCTGCGTGGCACGGTTGTCCCAGATGGCCACGCTGTTGGGCTTCCAACGAAAACGCACCTGGTATTCGGGAATGGTGGCCTGGCTCAACAAGTGGTTGAGCAAGTGGCTGGCACCTGGCGTTTTGTCCAGACCGAATCGGACGTTTTCGGGCGTGTGGAAATCCACGAAATTGGTGGTGAAACTGCACACATTGAGCACCTTCTCACCCGTTTCGGGATGCGTGCGCACCACCGGATGCTCGGCCGGAGGATTGTCCGCAGCGAGCTTGCGTCGCGCTTCTGGGCTCATCACCGCACCAAAGGAATGCTCAATGCTGCTGCGTGCATGCAAGCCATTGATCTTTTTTTTCACATCCTCGTGCAGGTTTTTGTAGGCTTCCACCATGTTGACCCAAATGGTGTCTCCGCCAACCGGCGGGCATTCGATGCAGCGCAGCACACAGCCCATGGCCGGCGTCTGACGCCAAAGACCATCGCTGTGGTAATTGTTCTCGTAGTTTTCACGCTTGTCGTTGCGGTAAATCTGCACGAGTCCCGGGTGCTCAGGGTCACTGCCAGCGACAGGGTGGTCTTCCAGATCGCCAAAGCGACGGGCAAATGCCACATGTTCTGCACGGGTGATCTCCTGGTCACGCAAAAAGATCACACGGTGCTTGAGCAACGCTGCTTTGACTTCAGCAAAAAGATCGGCATCACGCGCTGCATCACCCAGGTTGACCCCGGAAATTTCAGCCCCAATCGCAGGGGTCAACTGTTCAATACGCATTCGAACTTCCTTTCAGGAATTGAAGAACGGCCTCGCAAAAACGCGTGACCTGAAAATGTGATTTGTGGATTGTTCTGACCGAGAGCGCAAACACGCTTGACCACTGGCGCCAGCTCTTGGCGATTCACGACATTGACCCGAAAAGGCCCTGGCGACCTAGGGTGCATCCCGATTGCTTCAGGTCACATTTGCACGTCAAATCACTTGACTGCAGCCCCTCAAACCCATCGACATGAACATCCTCGTTCGAAGTGCCACGCTTTCCAAATATTCCGATGTCGCACGGGGTCTTGGCATCGATCCGGTGCAAATGCTCAACCAGGTAGGCCTTGATCGCCAGTACCTTTTGACACCCGATTTGCGCTTGCCAGAGTCTTCCTGGACAGAGGTGCTGGAATGCTCGGCCAAAGCCTCTGATTGCTCGACTCTGGGTCTGTTGGTGGGTGAATCATGGCGTCTGTCGGACTTCGGCGTCATCAGCTTGCTGCTTCAACACCAACCTTCCCTGAGACAAGCCCTCTCTGAATTCAAGCGCTATCGCCATCTGCTCAGCGATTCAGTGATGATCGACATCACTGAATATCCGAATGTCTGTGTATTGCAGCTGGTGCTGATCAGCGGGCGCACCCACCCTGGGCGACAGCGCATGGAACTGGCCATTGGGGCGCTGCTGTCCCTGTGCCGTTTTCAGTTGGGTGCCCAGTGGATGCCACGACGGGTGCATTTTTGCCATGCAGCGCCTTCCGGCGGCGCGCAAGCCCATCACCGCGTCTTCGGCCCAGCCCTGGAGTTTGGCTCGGAATTTGATGGCATCGTTGTGGGCAAAGATGATCTGGACCGAATCAATCCAGCATATGACCCCAATATGGCGCGCTATGCACAGCACTTCATCGACATGCAACCCAAACAGCAAGAAAAGAACATCGCACACGATGTTCGGCGCTCCATTCATGTGTTGCTGCCCAGGGGACGCAGCCACATCGATCAGGTCAGTCAGAGTCTGGGCTTGAGCACTCGCACTTTGCAACGTCAGCTTGAGCAAAGCGGCGAAAGCTTTCAGGGGCTGGTCAATGAGGTTCGCCGTGAACAGGCCGTGCGTTACCTGGAAGGCAAGATCCATTCGGTCACGCAAATCACCCAACTTTTGGGGTTTGCCGAAACCAGCGCGTTCTCGCGCTGGTTCAGTCAGCAGTTCAGCATGCCGCCCTCACGTTGGAAAAGCAGCTGACCAGTGACTTCAATACGCCGGCAATTCAGTCACCGTGAGCACGCCTTGGGTTTGCAAGGCTTGCAGTTGTGCCTCCGTCAAATTTAAATTTTCCTGCAAAACCTCTCGTGTGGCCTCACCCAGCAAGGGTGGGCCATGGCGAATGGGCAAGCGCTCGCCGTCCAATCTGTAAGGTGGCGCAAACACATGGGTTTGACCTGCCACAGGATGCGGCAGGGTCTGAACCAACCCACCCTGACGTGTTCTTTCGCTGCTCAAGGCATCATGCAGGCTCGCCACATTGCCACAAGGAATGCCTTGCGCATGGAGTCGATCCAGCAGAGCCTCCCGTTTGAAGGTCCCGATCAACTGCTTCAAAATGGGCAACAAGATATGGCGGTTCCTGGCACGCTCGACATTGGTGGAGAAACGCGGATCTTCAACAATATCGGGGCGATGCACCACCTCACGACAAAACTTGTCGAACTGACCGTTGTTCCCCACGGCAATGATGAGTGGCCCATCCACAGCCTCGAACATGCCGTAAGGCACGATGGATGGATGGGCGTTGCCATAGCGCTCTGGATCACGTCCCATCAACAGGGCATCCAGCCCGTAATAGCCCGTGACCATGAGCCCACAATCGTAAAGCGACATTTCAATGTGACGCCCCCGGCCTGTTCGCGATCGTCTGAACAGCGCAGCCAGAACAGCCTGTGCTGCGTACATGCCGGTCATCATGTCGACCACGGCAACGCCGAACTTGAGCGGCGCTTGCCCTGACTCACCGTTGATCGTCATCAGGCCCGCTTCGCCCTGTATCACCAGGTCATATCCTGGACGTTGGGCCTCGGGACCTGCACTGTTGTAACCCGACACCGAGCAGTAAATCATCTCAGGATGAAGGGCTTTGAGCTGCGCATAGCCCAGCCCGAGTTTTTCAGCGCCACCGGTCTTGAAGTTCTGGATCAAAACATCGAACTTGGGCAACAGATCGTGGATCAACTGCTGGCCTTCCGGCTTTTGCAGGTCCACCGTGATGGACCGCTTGTTGCGGTTCATGCTGTTGTAATAGGTGGTCTCGGTCTGGCCGACACGCAGACCCCAGTCACGGGTGTCGTCACCCCGACCGGGGTGTTCGACCTTGATGACTTCGGCACCCAAATCAGCCAACACCTGCCCACACAGTGGCCCCGCAAAGACGCGTGACAAATCCAGAACGCGCAAGCCCTCCAGTGGCAAATCCATGGCTCAGTTCACCTTACGCAGAAAACCCTGATTGCCTCCGTTGCGGTTGGGAGAAAAGCCGTTTTCGCGCAGCGTCTCTTCAGCCGTTTCGTAGAACACACCGAGTTTGAGGATGTCTCGCGCCTGCTGTGCAGTGGCAATCGGACGACCGAATTCACCGGCAATGCGCACCAGCTGCTTGATCTGTTCAACCGAACTCATCTTGCCGGTGCGGGTCTGATTCCAGAGCACGTCTTCAATGCCACAGCGCACATGCAGACCCAATGCCATCCCGATCATGTTGATAGGCAGCACATTGAGGACAGAACTCTCTACGGTGACCACCGCACCATCCGGCACTGCACGCAACATGTTCGCCAGGTTGTAAATATTGGCCTGGTCCATGCCGCCACTGATGGCCACCCAGTTCATGACCAATGGCCCTTTGTAGACACCACGGCGGATCATGCGCTCAATGGTTTCAAAGCTGTTGATGTTGTAGACCTGAAATTCGCTCTGGATGCCAGCCTCAGACAGCCGCCGAATGTGCTCTTCAACAAAGCTAGGATTGGACGGAACGATCATGTCCTTGTAGGTCTTGTGCAAGTGCGGGAATCCACGCGACACACCCCGGAAATCATCGTCACCGGCATGTTCGGTCACGTTCATCTGTGTGGTGTTGACCGTCACCGTCACCTGATCAGGTTTGGGGTCCAGTTCCGCCAGCATGTGGCGCGTGTCATCCGACAGCCATTTGGCTTCACCATCTGGCCCCTCAGGCGCAAAGCTGATGGAACCACCGACCTGGATGATCATTTCCGGCACAGCCTTGCGCACCCCGGCGATCAGCTCATTGAATTTGGAAAGGCGCTTGCTGCCCTTGCCATCGTCTTCACGCACATGCAGGTGCAGCACCGTGGCTCCGGCTTCGTAGCAATCCACGGCCTTCTGAATTTGCTCGGCCATCGTGATCGGAATGTCTTCCGGAAAATCCGACGGAATCCACCCAGGTGCATAGGGGGCCGCCGTGATGATCAGGGGCTGTTGGTTTTCCGGGTAAAGATGACCGTCGAGAAAGTTCATGTGGATGTCTCCAAAATTGAGGGATGAGGGCCTTGAGGAGGAGTTCCCCTTCAAGGTGCATGCATCCAAGTTTCGGAGTTGCCATCCCAATGAACTTGCTCAAATGCGCCATTCACTTGTCATTTTTAGACAAAATCAAACAGAAAACTGTGCAATTCTTGAGTCGGCACGGATCATGATGTTGCCTGTGAATCGCTCATGCGCTCTCTAAGTGGCGGCCTGAGGCAGCCAACTTGGCACTCACAAAATCAGTGTGATGAATCCCTCAAATCGCCACCAACTGCCGAACATTTTTCGCCTGCATCTCGCTCCCAGGCCCACTGGCGATCACTTCGCCGCGTTCCATGACGAGGTACTGGTCGGCCAGTTCTTCGGCAAAGTCGTAGTACTGCTCGCACAGCAAAATCGCCATGCGCTGGCCTTGCATGCCTTCGTCGGCCAACTTGCGGATCACGCGGCCAATGTCTTTGATGATGCTGGGCTGGATGCCTTCGGTGGGTTCGTCCAGGATCAGCAAGCGCGGGCGAAACGCCAGTGCGCGCGCAATGGCCAGCTGCTGCTGCTGACCGCCCGACAGGTCGCCTCCACGGCGGTGCAGCATTTGCTTGAGCACCGGAAACAGCTCAAACAATTCTGGTGGGATCGGCGTGCCGCCCGGGCGCGTGGCCAGGCCCATGCGCAGGTTGTCTTCCACCGTCAGGCGCGCAAAGATTTCGCGGCCCTGGGGCACGTAGCCAATGCCGGCGGCAGCGCGTTCATAGGGTTTGGCGCTGCTCAGGTCTTGCCCCGCCAGGGTGATGCTGCCGCTCTTGATGGGCACCAGGCCCATCAGGCTTTTGAGCAGCGTGGTCTTGCCCACGCCGTTGCGGCCCAGCAGCACCGTGACCTGGCCGGTTTCGGCCCGCAGGCTCACATCGCGCAGGATGTGGGAGCCGCCGTAGTACTGGTGAATGTTCTTCGCTTCCAACATCTTCATCGTCCCAAATAGACTTCAATCACCCGCTCGTCGGCCTGCACTTCATCGAGAGTGCCTTGGGCCAGCACCGAGCCGTCGCACAGCACGGTCACGATTTCCGAAATGGTACGGATGAAGCCCATGTCGTGCTCCACCACCATCAGCGAATGTTTGCCCTTGAGGCTCAGAAACAGCTCAGCCGTGCGCTCGGTTTCGTGGTCGGTCATGCCGGCCACGGGTTCGTCCAGCAGCAGCAGCTTGGGGTCTTGCATGAGCAGCATGCCGATCTCCAGCCACTGCTTTTGGCCGTGGCTCAGCACGCCGGCCTGCGTGCCCACTTGGTCGGCCAGGTGGATGGTGTGCAGCACTTCGGCCAGGCGGTCGCTCTGGGCCGAGTCGAGTTTGAAGAACATCGAGGCCTTCACGCCCTTGTTGGTCTTGAGCGCGAGTTCGAGGTTTTCAAACACGGTCAGCTGCTCGAACACCGTAGGCTTTTGGAACT
>JACCDQ011187531.1_pt1 | contig 22534 bp, 13 predicted proteins | sample 7446031 | NCBI WGS metagenome assembly JACCDQ01 (sample SAMN15323442, study PRJNA562643) | freshwater metagenome | isolation source: river surface water | place: USA:Blue River Watershed | collected 2017-08-17 | reverse complement strand
TTGGCCAGGTACTCCAGCTTCTTCGGGCCCAGCCCGGCAGCGTTTGCCACCGGCTCCGCCGCCTGCGCCAGCTTCACCGCGGCCGGTGACGTCAGCGCGTTGTAGCGCTGCGCTGGCTGCTTCTTGGCGTCGGACATGCTCTCGATCGGGCGGTCGCGGAAGGTGTCGCGGTTCATGGCCACATTCAGGGCCGGCCGGATCGCCTGCGGCACCGGGTCGAACGCCAACTGGTCGATGATGTCGTGGGCGATGCGCGTCGCCGCCTTCTTTCCCGTGTCCTGGCCGCGGATGTACCGCATGATGCGCTCGGGCACGGTGGCGAACGCGACGCCCAGCTCGAACGGCTTCGGCAGCCGGAAGTGCTCGCCACGGATCCAGAAGTGCCAGTAGTTGTCCTTGTCCCAGTCCGGCAGTTCGTTGTACTCGTCGTTGTCTTCGTTGGCCCAGGCCAGCGCCAAGCTGGCCACCATCATCAGCATGCCGTAGGCAGCCAGCCGTTTCGGGTTGGCCCGGCCCAGCCGGTACAGGCCCTGCACGCGCGCATTGAAGAACGGCAGCACGTCGGCCATGAACTGGTAGACGGGGCTGCTGCCGCGCAGGGTGAAGTCCATCAGGTCCTTGGCTTCGTAGGCGGCTGCGGTACCGCCCTTCCCGGCCTTGGCAGCTGCCTCGTAGACGGCCTCGCGGTTGGCGTTCTCCACGGCCTCGCCGACCTGGCGGTAGTGCTCCCACCACCTGGCCGGCGTGTCGATCACGGTGCCCATGAAGCCCTCGACGGTGGCGGCGTTGAAGCCGCGACGGCGCAGCGCCCGGCGGATGGCGGCACCGGTGCCGGCTGGGTCGCCGGCGTTGACCTGGCCAGATTGGAAGCTGGCGCCGGCGAACAGCATGGCCTCGCCGGCCCCAGTCTCCGTGTAGGACTTGACGATGCCGGACACGGACTTGCCTGGGAAGAAGCCGTCGCGGCCGACAAGCTGTGCAGCGGCTGTGTCGCGCACGAAGTTGCGAACCCAGAACGGTGGCGCGGCCGTCACCCCGGCTGTGAGGATGCGTTTGAACGCGCGCAGCACGCCCAGGCCCGGGAAGTCGAACGGAACGAAGCTTGTCAACGCCTTCAGCAGCAGCGGGTCGTTCACCCGGTAGTAGCGCGGGCGCCCGTCCACCATCACCCGCACGATGTCGGGATCGTTCGGCGGCTGCATCGCCCACAACTTGGCCATGCCGGCGAAGGCGGTGTCGGGGATGATGTCCATCACCACGTCCGGCGTGCCGGCGTCGCGAAGCACCTTCTTCACCTGGCCGGCCGGCACCAGCTCCTTGCTGAACGTCATGCCCTCGCGGGTGACCACGTCAGAGCCCGCCTGCTCCAGCAGGTGCACGGTCTTGGCGATGGCCCGGTTCTTCAGCGAGGCGTCGATGAGCCTGCTGAAGTTCATGATGATGTTCTCCATCGGGTCGTTCAGCGCGGCCTCGCCGCCTCGGAGCGTGCGAATGCCAGAACTCTGCCCGGCCAGGCCCTTGCGGCCGGTGGGGCTGAAGACCGCTTCCTGGTCGATCTTGCGATAGAAGGGGATGTAGTCGGCGTTGTCCCAGACCTTGCGGGCCTCGCCGTCGATCAGGCCAGCCTGCTCGGCGATGTCCAGCACCGAGCGCTTGAAGGCCGCGTACTCCAGCGCCGCCGCGCGGAACTTCGCCTCCTTGCCTTTGGCCAGGTCCTGCAGCGTCTGGATCTGCTCGGGCGTGAGGTTGCGCTCGCGGCCCTCCTTGGCCAGCCGCGCGGCGCGGTTCCCGATCATCCACCCGAAGAAGTCGTTGAGGTCGTCGCCCAGTGGCGCCAGGATGTCCAGCAGGCCGCGAGTGCCCGGGATCTTCACCAGGTGCTGGCCGTTGTCAGCCCACGCGGCCTGGCCGTGCAGCAGTAGCCCCCGCATCACCGACGAAGTGCCGCCGTTGGCCAGCCGGGCCGCCACGTACGGGTCTTGGTCCACCGGCAGGCCGCCAAGCTCGCGCTCGACGACTTGGGCGATGCCGGTGAACTGGTCGAGGTAGCCCTGCTGGAACTGCCGACCCCAGTTGTCCTGCCAGGCCTCCACGGCCCGGCCGTAGAACTCGCGGATCTTGTCGCCGGCGCGTCGCCAGCGGCTGCGGGTGTCGATGCCAGCCCGGGCCAGGGCAGCGCGCTGCTCGGGCGTGTGACGGTCAACGCTCAGGCTCACATCGCTGGCGGCCGCCGTGTCCTTGTTCTGGACCGCAGCGGCCCGGCCGGCGTACTCCTTCATCGCCTGCACGACGGCGTCGCGCGCGGCCACGACGTCGCTGAGGTACTTGTCGGTGCCGAACGGCCGGTCGTTGCGCAGGCGCTCCAGCACGCCGTTCAGGAAGTCGCGCACGGCGCCGAGCACGCGCTGGAAAAGGCCTGGCCGGCCTTCCTGCAGGCCCCGCCAGAAAGCGGGGTCGGTGAAGTTGTCGCCGACGATGTCCGCCACCAGTTCCTCGCGGACCTTCTGCGGGCTCGGCGCCGTGATGCCGGCGGTGTTGTAGCGCTGGAAAATCTCGCGGAAGTGCTCACCAGGGTCCTTGATGAGTGCGTCCAGCCGCTCCGCCAGCCGGTCGTACAACTCCGGCCTGTCTCTGCGCATCTGGTGCAGCAGCTCGTGGCCCAGCACCGCCATAACTGGCCGCCGGGTGCCAGCGTTCAAGAACAACACATCCGGCCTGCTCGCGAGGGCAACGCCGTTGACCCGGGCGCCGCCACCTCCCTGTGAGGTGAACAGCACCACGCGCTTTTTGAAGAGGGCGCGCATCATCGCCACAGCAGCAAACAGGTCCTGCTCGGCGGCCGAAGCACCCTTTTCAACCCGAGTGACTGCTGGCGCCGCCGTCAGCGTGAACCGCTGCTCCTTGCCGCCGGCAAGTTTCCGCTCCAACTCGGCCACGGCCTCCACGTCGGCGGCGCTGGCCTGGCCGCCTCCGGCCGCTGCGGCTGCCTGCTCACGGCCGAGGTCAAGCTGCGCGTCCGGGTACTTCTCGGCGAGCTTTGCCAGGTGCTCGGCGCGGATGAAGAAGCCGCCGTCCTTCCTGAACGTGTACTCGTCCACCTCCTTGGCCTGGGCCAGGGTCAGGTCCTTGCGGACCACGCCCTTGAGCAACTTGCCCTTCTGGGTGGTGTGCTCCACCAGCACGGCGCCGGTGGCCGCGGCCAGCGCCTCGCCCTGCCGGGCGGCAGCGGCACGCTCGGCCTTCGCTGCGGACCTTGGCGCCGGTGCTGGCGCAGCGACGGGCTGCGCCTCTTCGGCTGCAGGGGCGCCGGCGCGTGGACGCAGTTCCAGGTCCTCGATGCGGTCGAACAGGTCGTTGATGTCCTTGGCGTCGGTGTAGTCGCGGCTGATCTGCTGCGGCGGCGGCTCGTCCTTCTTGGTCTTCTCGATGACGACGATGCGCGTCATGACCTGGGTTCCTGCGCGCTCGAACGTCACGGCCGGCAGTTTGATGTCGGCCACCAGGTGCAGGCCCTCGGCGGGCTTGAACGTCTCGGTGCGTGCGCCGGTCGGCTGCACGGACCTGATCGACTCCTTGCTTACCGTCGACGCGGCCGCGCCGCGGAACACTGGCGCAGACGCCTTCACCATGGGCGCGCCGTCTCTCCAACCGACGACGGTCCCGCCAGGCGCCCAGAACGCCTGCGGGTGTGACTCCACGGTGTCGCCCTTGTAGATCGGCGTTTCCTTGCCGCCGATGACGACGACGCCCAACGGCTTCGCCGGTCGCTGCTCTTCCTCGTAGAACCACTTGTCGAACTTCTTGTCGGCTGCCGGCCCGGTGGGGATGAGCGCCACCACGCGCCCGCCCTCACGCAGGTGCTGCTGGGCGGCCTTGGCTAGGTGGTCGATGGCGGTACGGCCGGCCGTGCCGAACGGCGGGTTCATGGCGATGCCGTCGTACTTGTTGACGACGTTCAGGTCCTCGAAGTCGCCGCGGACGATCTTGCCGTCGAAGACCATGGCCAGGCGCGAGCCCAGGGTGTTGCTTGGCTCAACGGCCGTGCGGTTGGCCGTCTCCGGGAACCAGCGGGCGATGGCGCCGTGGCCGGCGCTGGGCTCCAGCGCGTCCTCGCCGCCGCGCAGGTCCAGCATCTGCACCATCTTCAAGCCGACTGGCTCAGGCGTGGCGAAGTAGTCGGTGCCCTCCTGCGCCTTGGTCTTGGCCGTCTTCTTGGCCGTGCCGAAGTAGAACGCCTTCGCGCGGTCGTACTCGGTCACGGCCTCGTTGGCGAGCCGGTCACGCTCCTTGCCGCCCGTGCCCTCGCCCTCGTGGCCGGCCGGGAAGTCGCCGCTCTCCTCGAAGCCGGCGATGAACGCGTCCTTGAGCGCGCGCGCGAGCTCGCCCGTGGCCAGGTTCTCGGCGGCGCTGGCGCGCTCGGCGATCGTCTGCGCGAAGGCCCACCGCTCCCAGTTCGTGCCGGTGTTGAGGTAGCGGAAGATGGCGTTGGATACCTGGCCCGTGCGGTAGATGCGACCCTCCTGCTGGATGCTCATCGTCGGCTGCGTGGGCAGGCCGAGGTTGAACAGCACACGCTGGTGCTTGCCGGTCGTGTCGTGCCCGCTCCAGCCCTTGTTCTTGGCAGACTGCACGAGCGCCACCTGCGGGCCTGCGGCGTCGTCGTTGAAGCGCTTGTACCTGGCCAGCAGGTCCGCCTTCTTCTCGTCGCCGTTGATGAGCAAGACGTCCGGGAACTCGCGCTTGAACCGTGTGATCGGCGACACCAGTTCGGCCAGCAGGCGGTCACCGGCAAGGTTCGGGAAGGCGGCCCTGAACTCGGCGGCCGCGGCGTTGCGTGCATCCAGCACGGCCTTGTACTTCTCGAACCCATCCTCGTCCATGTGCTCTGGGCGCTGCAGCGGCGCGGCGACGTGGGCGAAGGCGAATGGGTTGCGCGAGCCGCCCTTCTTGAAGTCGTGGAACACCACAACCTTGCGGCCGATGGCCATGTGGTCGCGCACGTGCTGGATCACCTCCTTGGCCTTGATCGCCTCCAGCAGGTAGCGGCGGATCAGGTGGCCGAGCTTGCCGAACAACTCCTCGTTCAGTTCGGCCTCGATGTGCGCCCAGCCATCGATCGCGTCCGGGTTGTCCTTCTTCGCCTGCCTGGACTCCTTGGCCTTGTCGCGGATCCACTCGATGGCGCGGTCGATCTCGTTGCCAACCGCCGACTCGGCGAGGATGAACCGGCGGTCGTAGTCGGCGGCCACGTCGAGCATGCGCCCGGACAGCACGCCCTGGTTCTTCAGCCAGCCGTTGAACTGGCGCTGCATCAACCCGCGGTCCACCTTCGCGTCCGGCTCCGTGAGCTTGTTGTAGCGCATGCGATAGCCGAAGTGCTGGATGAAGAACTGGTCTCTGGCATCGCCCTCGTTGTAGCCTGGGCTCGCCTGCTCCTCGGCGCCGACAGGCGCGTAGTCGAACAGGTAGCCGTCGGCCCAGTCCACGGTCTTCTCGTAGGCGAACGGCGTCGCCGACAGCGCCGCCACCCGGGTCCGCTTCTCACCCTGCCGCGCCAGCACGTCCTCGCGCACGCGCTCCAGCTCGGTGTCCAGCTTCTTCGCCAACGGGCGCAGCCTGGCTTCGAGGGCGTCGATCTTGGCGTTGATGCTCTTTCTCGCTTCCGCGTCGGCGCCGAGTCGGGCCTGCTCCAGGTCATGGATGCGCTCGGCCATGTCCTTGCGGGTGTTGACGTCGTCGCGGTTGAGCATCTCGAAACGGTCACCCACGCCGCGGGGGTGCAACGTGATCGCACGCAGCGCGTTCAGCGCCTTCGTCTGCTTGCCGTCGGCCGACTGCATGAGCATGTGCACCTCGTCCGTCACCACCAGATCCCAGGACCTGGTGGCCAGCGCGTCGTTCTCGCCCAGGTTCGCGTAGGTGGTGATGGTCACGCCGCGGCCGGCGTCCTTCGTGTCTTCCAGCGCCTTGATGTTCAGGCCCAGGGCGGACCCGGAGTCGATCCAGTCGGCCATGATCTTGACGTCCGGCACGACGATCAAGACGTTGCCCTTGCCTGCCCGCACGAAGCGCTTGACGATGCCAAGCCCGGAGAAGGTCTTGCCGGTGCCAGTGCCGTTCGTGAAGAGCATGCCGTAGCCGTCAGGCTTCGCGAACCTGGTCTCGGCCTTGAACACGTCCTCCTGCTGGCCCGGCTGCAGGTACGGCAGGGTCGCCCGGATGTTGTCGAGCCCGGGCTCCTGCTTCACGCTTTCTGCGGCTCGCTGGGCGGCGCGCTTCTCCGCAATTCCGGCCCACGCAACAGCAGGCCGCGGAGCCGGTCCTGCTGCCCTGGGGTCAGGCTGAACTCCTGTGATGCCAGGGCTGTCGCCTCGCGCACCGTCGCCAACTCCGGCATCGAAGAGCGAAGGCTCTGCCTCCCCTCCTTCTCGACGAACCGGCTGATTGCCAAGTTCTCGAAGAGGAGAGGCGCGACCAGTAGGTACGCCCGCGTCGTCCGGGCGTCCGCGCCGAGCGCTTCCAGTTCGCTTTCCAGAGGTTTGAGGGCCTTCACCAAGTCCTCGGCCTGAAAGAGCTTCCTCCACATCTCGCTGGACATTTCCTGTGTCGCCGCGATCTGGTTCCACACCGGTGTCGGCGTCTCGTACATTGCCCTGCTCCTCTGCGGCCGCGGCCGCCTCGTCCAACTTTGCCGGCGGCGTCATCTCAGCCTGCATGTCGGCCGCCCGCGGGTCGTAGTAGAGCGCCGCGTACCAGCTCTTGAGGTATGGGCGCACCGCCTCGCCCATGTCGTCGATCATCGCCTTGGCGTAGGCCGCGAACGTGCGGGCGCCGCGCTCGATGTGGTAGCCGGCCAGCGTGATGCCGGCCTGGAACACCTCGGGGTCGATGGCGCCGCCCTGGCCCTTCTTGCCGGCGCCGGGCGGCTTCAGCTTGGCCCTGAGCATCGCCCGTGCGCGCTCGGCCGCGTCCTCGGTGAAGACCGTGTTCTTGCTGACTGCTGGCTTTGCCTTTGGTGCCGCCGCGGCCTCAAACAGGCCGGCCTGGCCGCCGGCAGCCGCCACATCGGCCGGCCGGTCCGAGCCAGTCAGCGTGAACTCGCCGCGCTCTGCATCGGCCTTTGCCTTTTCGGCCGCCGCGCGCTCCTTGTCGCGCGCCGACTGCTCAGCGCGCCGGCGGCGCTCTGCAGCCTGGCGCAGCCCAGTTGCCGTCGGCGCCGTCAGGCCTTCTTCTTCGGTGGCTCGGGCAGGTGCAGGCCGCGCTTCTTGGCCTCCAGTTCCAGCAGCCGCTCCCGCTTCTTGGCTGGCAACCGCGCCAGCTTCTTGAGCGCCAGCTGGCGCACGTGTTCCTGTTTCACGAGCGATCTCCTCGTCGGTGAAGCCCATGGCGCGCATGAACGCCTCGGGGCTGGTGTTGCTGGTGCCGGACAGGTCGATGTCGTCGTCGTCAACGGCCGCCATCTCCGCCTCGCTCAGGCCGGCCTCGGCCATGATGGCCGCGCGCTCGGCCTGGGCGGCTTCGTCAAGCTCCTGGGCCTGTGCGGCCCTCTCTTCGTGCTCTGCGGCTGCGCGCGCCGCGTGGCCCTGTGGCGTCAGCACCTTGCCGCCGCCCAGTTCCTTGTGCACCGCCTCCTCGAAGGCATGGCGTGCGTCTTTGTCGGACACGCCGGCCAGATAGCCGGCCTCGCGCAGGGCCTCGATCGCCGCGTCCACACCCATGCCGCCGCGGGCCCGGAACGGGTAGCCCTTCAGGCCGGCCACGGCCACGCTGTGCTTCAGATCCTCCGGCCGCAACCCGAACTCACTGGCCATGGCCTGGCGCTGGACCCCGCCCAGCTTGGCCAGTGCATGCAGCATCGTGTCAGCAGCCGGGTCAACTGCGCGGCTCCGGCCCTGCTTCCTCGCGGCCTGGGCCGGCTCCACGTCCTGGGCGACGCCGAAGAACTTCTTGCTCCGGCCCACGGCGCCGGCGGCCTTGATGGCGGCCACGGCCTGGGCGTCGCTGGTGCTGCCCGGCAGGCGCAGCGGCGCGCCGCTCTCGAAGTCCACCAGTTCGTGCCCCTCCAGCCACGGCGTCACCGTACCGTCGGCGTTGGCGCGCAGTTCCAGCGGCTCGGCCTGGTTGGGCATGTCGCCGACGCGGCCGATCACGCGCTGGCCAGTGCCGCCGGCGGCCGGCTTCTGCGCAGCCTTCGCGAATGGCTTGCTGGTGTCGCCTCCGAGCCATGCCTTGAAGTCGGCCATGGGGGCCGCGGTGATGGCGCCCAGGCCCTTCCATCCCTTCTCGTAGTTCGACAGGTAGGCGGCGCGCGCCTCGGCCTCGGTGTCGAACCCGAGCATGACCTTGTGCTCGTCGGACTTGCCCGTCTTCGGGTCCACCTGGTCCACCACGAACACGTTGCCGGCGAGTTCGTCGGGCGTGCCGGGCTTGATGAAGGTGTCGATGTGGTCGCCGTCCTGGCCGACGGTGCCGCGGATGTAGCCGTAGTGGTGCTGCATCTCGGTTTCCCACTTCACGGGCGCATCCGGCTTCGACCGGCGGATGCTGCCCTGCGGGTTCTCGATGCTCACGTCCAGGCCGGCGATTCGGTGGTGACCCTTCTGGTAGTTGCCAGCCTCCTGCTGCGCTGGCGTGGGCTCCTGCAGGTCGTTCTGCGGCGAAGTGGCCGCGACGTGCGCGGCTGCGTCGATGCCTGACGCCGCTGGCGGCTCGGCAGTCTCCGGCGCGGCCTCGGCTCCTGGTGCGCTGGGCTCGCTCAGCCCGCTGTAGTCGGGTTCTGCCGCTGCCGTATCGGCTTTTTCCGGCTTCGTCTCGGTTGCGGCCGGCTTCGTCTCGCCGACCTGGGCTGCGCGCTCCTCAGGCAGCACCACCGGCCCCGCTTCCAGCGAGTCCAGCACGTGCGTGTCCACGTCCGAGCCCACGAGGTTGCGCCGCTGCAGCGCCTGCACGAACCGCGAGTAGAAGGGGCCCAACTGGTCCAGCGACAACCCCTCGGCCGCCTTCTTGGCCCTGGCCACCGCCGTCGACGGGATCCCGTATGAGGCGGCCGCGTTCTCGAAGATGGTCGTCGTCTTCGACCGCTGAGCCTTGGCGTCGTCGGAAACCAGCGGCGGCTCGACGCGGAAACCGCGGGCGTTGGCGATGGCGTAGGGATTGGCGCCCCACTTGTCCATGGCCAGCCGCTCGGCCTGGGTCAGTGCGCTGCGGCCGACGGCGGCGTCGTTGATACGGCCCTGGGCCAGCACCGCCGGGCCGCCGCCCATGACCGCGGTCTGCGCGACCGTGGTCTTGAGCGTCTCGCCGGCCTGCTCCAGGTAGTCGGACAGCGTGGCGTTCGGGTTCTGGGCCGCCGGGCCCAGCTTGTCGGCCATGAACTGCAGCGCCGTCGTCAGCTGCTCGCCTGGGACCTCCTTCTTGATGAGCTCGCCCAGGGTCTTCGCCAGCTCGTTCGGCGGCATGTCACGCACGACGCCGCGCAGCAGCTTGATCTGCTGCGGGAAGCCAAACCTCTCGCCAACGGCCTCGGCCATGCCCATGATGCCGCCGCGGGCCAGCGAAGATCCAACATCGAAGCCGCTGTTGCGGCCCTCGTTGTACTCGGCCAGGGCGGTCTGGGTGAAGAGCGTGCTCAGCGCCGGGCCGCCGACGGTGCCAACCGCGAGAGAAGGCGCCGACTGCATGATGCTGGCCGTGACGTCGGCCACGAGCCGGTCATTGCCCTGCAGGTCCTGCGTGGCGCCTCGGCCAATGGTCCCAGCCGTGCGCGATGTAGCAGCTGCGAAGTCGGACACGGAATCGGCGCCCACCAAGTCGGCGACCAAGCGTGTCGCGCCGACACCGACTTGGCCCAGGCCAGAGAACCCAGCTACTGCGCCGCGCGCAACCGGGTTCTTGCTGAACTCGCGGAAGTCGGCGGCCATCTCCTGCGCCGGCGACAGTGCGCGGGCCTCTGGCACGCCTTTGGCTGCTGCCGCTTGATCCTGGCGCATGCGCTCCAGCCGGCCCGGCTCGATCGTGCCCTCTTCGATCTGCGACGCCGTGTACCCGCCGTCGGCTGGCGCAGCCAGGCTTTCGAACAGCTGCTGGTCCTTGGTTGGCGGCGCCTTCACCGGCGCCGTGCCGCGGCCGCCAATGCGCCACGGCTGCGTTGCCTGGGCCGGCGCTGGCGCTGCAGCGGCCTGCACCTGCTCGGGTGTTGGCTCTGCCGGCGGCTGCACCAGGCCGCGGCCGCCGCCGGCGGTGGACGGCGTGACGCCCTCCGGCAGAGGCCGTCTGGCCTCGGCAGTGCGCAACTGCTCGGTCTGCTGGCGCGCCACGCGCGCGATCACGTCGTCTGGCGTGCCTTCCTCGAAGTCGAGAACGGTGCCGTCATAGAGTTCTGCTCTTGGCATTCACTTCACCAGGTTGCCCTGCTTGTCGAACTTCAGCACCTTGGGTGCTGCCTTTTGGCCGCCAGCGGCCTGAGCCGGCGCCGGCTCGGCCTGCGTGGCCAGCGTAGCCTCGGCCTCGGCGCGAAGATCCTTCGAGCTCTTGCCGATGCCGTCGACGCTCTTGCCGATGTCGCTGGCCAGCTTGTCCACGCGCTTTGCATAGTCCTGCGCCTTGATCGGTTTCCCGTCCAGCAGGAGTTGCTTCACAGAACCGTCCCGGAATACGCCGACCATGTAGCCGTCGGCGCCCACCTTCGTGCTCTGGATGGTGCCTGACGGGTTGCTGCCACTGCCGCCGCGGCCACCCGGCCTGGCCGTGCTGATGGACTTGGCGACGCCCTTCTTGGCGGCATCGCCCTCTTCCTCCGTCATGACGCCGCTCTCCACCAAGCCGTCGATGGCGTCGATCTTCTCCTGCGTCGTGCCGACGCGCCGCTGCGGCACCGGCTTGGCGTTGCCCTCGATGCGCCTCTCGCCAACCACGCGCCCGCTGGCGTCTGTGGTCTGCTCCAACAGCGACCCGCCGGCAGGGATCGGCGTCCGTGTCGTTGTCAGCGACTTCGTCGGCTTCACGCCAACGCTGGCCCGGGCCTGCAGGTACTCGGCCGGGTTCCACGCGGCTTCGTCTTCCTGGAGCTTGGCCAGCACCTGCGGCGTGTTCAGCACCTCGACGGCCTGCAGCTGCTTGGTCATGCGCTGCATGAAGTCCCGGACGCCCACCGACTTCACCGGGTCGTTGGGGTCGGAGCTGCGGTTCTGCGTGAGTGGGGCGTCGTAGTAGCCGGTTGAACCTTCGGGCATGCCCGGCGGCACCGGCCCGCGGAAGTCCTTGCCGCTGTTGACGAAGACGCGCATGACCGGGATCACCCTCGGGTTCTCTGGGTCGCCGCTGTTCGGGTCCGGTACCACGTTGATGATCTGCTTGGCCACGATCTTGCCGTGCGGACTGTCTGAGCCGACGCCGACCGAAAGCTCGGGCGCGTGCAGGACGTTGAGGCCGCTGATTACGCGGCCCATGTCGTTGCTCTGCAGCCCCTCCAGCACGTTCATGCTCGCCTTCTCGATCGGCGCCATCCCGCCAGCCGGGCGGATGTAGTCCTTCGGGTCACGGCCGGTGGCCACCGTCGCCGCCCGGGCCAACTGGCCAGGGCCCAGCGTGGCCGGGTCGGTCTTGCCAGATGCGATGGCCTCCAGGTCAGCCTTTCCGGCATGTTCCTCCGCGGTGAAGTCCATGCCGCCAGCAGCCTTCGCAAGCAGCTTCCCGCGGGCCTGCCTCAAGCCCCGCACGCGCGCGGCGAAGTCCTGCTGGCTTCCCCTGTCCCTGGGGACGCCGGAATCGACGACGCCCTGCTCTTCCTCATGCAGCAACTTCTCCTGCTGGCCCAGGGCCGCAATGGCGTCTGCGTCCGCTTGGCGCTGCCTGGCAATGCTCAGTGACTGCGCGCGCTCCTCGTCCAGCTTGTCCTGGCGCGCCTTGGCGTCCTGAGCCGCACGGTACTGCTGCACGCGCGAGAAGCCGGTGTCGATGCCGCTGGCGATGGCCTCGCCGATGCTTCGTGCCATGAATTGCTCCTAGAAAAGACGGGCGACAAGGCCGCCGAGGGTGCCGCCGACGGCGGCACCGGCCGGGCCCCAGATCGAACCGATCGCGGCGCCTGCGGTAGAGCCGAGTTGGGCGTTCCCTGCCTTGGCTTCCTGCTCCATGGCAGCGTTGGCAGCGTCGCTAGCGGCCGCGCCGCGCGCCGCCGAGCCGATGGTCGAGCTTGAGCTTTGCAGGTCCTGCTGCCCGAGCGCGGTGACAGAAGGTCCTGAAACGCGTTGCCTGGCCGGGATAGCCTGGGCGAGCCCGAAAGTGCCTGTCCTCATAGTCCACCCCCAATGATTGCCTGCTGCCGCTGCAGCGTCAGGTCCCTTGCGCGGTTCTGCGCACCCGCCGACGCTGCCGCCCTCGCCAGCGCAAGCGACCTGGTGGCCACGGCCTGCTCTTCAGGGTTCAGGCCGCCTAGAGGGCGCAGCCGGCGCTCAGTTGCCGCAGCCTGCCGATCGAATGCGCCAGCCACATTCGCCTGCGCCGCCTGCATCGCCTGCGCCGCCTGCGTTGGGTCCATCGCGTACTCGATGTACTTGTCCTCGTACGGCAGGAACGTGTTGACGTAGGTGCTGAACTGCTGGCGCGTCAGCGCGTTGTTCGTGGCCTCTGCGTTGCCGTAGTTCGGCAGGCTCATGCCGTAGAAGTCCTGCGCGCCGCCACCCGGCTGGTACACCGAGTTTGCAATGCTGGATGACAGAGCTGGCATGGTCAGCGACCTCCCCTCAGAGAATTCGGCAGCGTCGTGCCGCGGTAGTCTTCTGTGTTCGCCGCCACCCCGTTCGAGCCAGACCACAGCGCGGCCGCGGTGCCGATTCCCTGGCCAACCAGGCCTGCCGTGCCGATGCTGTTCTGCAGCGACCTCTGCGCGGCATCCCGGGCCTGCTGGCCGCTGATGTCGGCGGCGTTGCTGGCGCTGTTGACCGCGGTTGCCTGCTGGCCGCGCCCGGCAGCGACCACGCGGCCCAGCCCGCTCACGTACTGGTCTTCGGCATTCTGGTCGGCCGCGACGGCGCCGAAACCAGTTGCCGTCGCCGCGTCGGCACCCATCTCCACGGCGCCGAGTTTGTGCGCCGCCGATCCGAGCCCGCCCCTGCTCGCGGCAGCGGCATCGGCCTGCTTCTCGGCCTGCCCAAAGGCAGCGGCGGTCTCGGCACTGGCCTGGCCGAGCGATCGCGTGCGCTCGAATGACCCGGGCTCGTGGGCAGCCGTGACCTGCTTAGCGAAAGTCTTGATCGCAGGCAGTTCCTTCTGCTGGAACCGCTGGGCCTGGAACTGGGCGATCCTCAGCAGTTCCTGCTGCTGTGGCGTGGCCCCCACCGTGCCGTCCTTGCTTCCCATCACACGCTCCTGGTGAACAGGCCGTCCCGGAAGGCCCAGTGCTTGCCGAGCAACTTGGCCCAGCCGGCCCGCGGTGTCTCGAAGGCCAATTCAGAGGCCCCGAACTCGCGCGCCACCTGCACCATCTCCGCCTCGTACTCTTGGAAGGCGCCCGGTGCGCCGTCCGACACCGCCAGAAGCACGACGAGCCGGATTATGGGCCCGGCTGCGCGCGGGGCAACTACCACAACCCCGCGTCTGCATGCCAAGCACACGGCGCGTCCACTCGTGCACCTCTCGAGGAGGTCGTCCAGCGCCGCAGTTGTCAGCCCGGACTTGCTGGCACGCGCGCGCACGAACGGCCAGCACGCGGCAGCATCTGCCACGCCCAGGCCGTCCGCCACCATCACGCGATCCCGATCTCGCCTTCGCCGGTCACAACCAGCGCGCTGGCTGTGCCGCTGTTGCCAGTGAGGAAGTCGGCGGCGTCCACCCTGAGTGCGCCATACCAGTCGACGGCAGAGTTGGCAGCCACGGAAGTTCCGGATCCGACCACTTCGGTGCCGGAAGCCGAAGCTCCTGTCGCACCCAAGTACATCGAGAACACCGCCGCAGAAGCGGTCCGGTTCACGACCCTGATGTGCCGAAGCAGGATGAAGGTGTTCGGCGTGCCAGCGCCGACGCCGCCAGTCGTCGTCGGTGGGTTCAGTATGTTGGCGACGCCGGTGCCAAGCGCGACCGGGCCGAACCTGAATGCCTTGTTTGATGCCATTTACTTACCCCTTCAGATTAGATTCTTGCCTTTCAGAAGCTGGTAAAGCTCCTGAATAGCCTTGTACGCCGGCGGAATGAATTGTTCATACCGAAGCGCCTGCGCCGATTCAGGGTCATCAGTATTTGATATGCACCAGCCTGCGAATGACGACCCATCCATACCACGCTCAGCCAAAACGGCCTGCACTTCCTGGGCGATGAATCCGTAGTGCCGGCGCCGACCGGGCACAGGAATCTCGACGTGTTCTCCTCCTTCGAGTACCTCGACTTTGTTGCTACCGACGATCTGACGGTAAGAAACTGGGCGGATTGCGCACACGAATTCAAGCCCAAGTTCGCTGGTCTCCACATCAGTCTTGTTTCTCCTGTCAGATGCTACTGTCACGGCATTCTGGCTGTAGATGTTGCGCCAGTTCCCAGTGCCAGTTTCTCCCAAGTCCCTGGTGTTGTTGTTCTGGGCGAGAAAAGCGTTCGATCCGTACTTGTAGGCGGCCACGCTGTTCGCTGACAAGCCAACTACGCCGGTTGCCTGCAGGTACATGCCGTTGGCCGGCGCGGTGCTGCCGGTAACCAACAGGGAGGTGCTCTGCAGCGTGGATGAGAACGTGCCGCTGGTGGCCTGAAGCGTGGACGAGAAGACCGCCGACGTGCCGTTCAGGGTGGACGAAAGCGTCAATGCGCTGGAGATGGTCACAGCGCCTGCGGCAGCCACCGTGATCCTGGCAATTCCGCCAGTCTCGATGGTCACTGTCCCGCTCGTTCCGCTGGCACTGACGCCACCCCTGAGCGAAAGGCTGCCGGCTTGGCCAGTGCTAGGGTGGTCGCCGCCGGCCACATCGACGTTGCCACCAGCGCTTGCGCCTGCACCAGCTCCACCCAGGAGGCTCAGCAGGCCAGCCCCGACAATGCCAGCGGTCGCAGCGCCTGTCTGGATGGTCAGCGACGATGCGCCAGCTCCGCTCGTGGCCTGGGCCGTGAAGATCCTTGATGGGCCAGTGCCGACGCCAAGGGTCAACGTCCTGGTGGAATCAGTCCATGTGAGGTTGGCAGATCCTGTCAACACGTTGGATCCGCTGCCGAAACCTACTTGCGTGGCCGTCAATCCGCCACCAGGAGCGGCTGCCCACGCCGGCACACCGCCAACGACCGTCAGCACATGACCTGAGCTCCCTATCGGGAGTTTCGCGAGCACTGCACCGCTGAGGCCGACCAGAATGTCACCGTCGGCGTAGGTGGTGAATCCGGTCCCGCCAAAACCGGCAGCAATGGCAGTACCTTGCCACACGCCAGTACCGATCGTGCCAACGCTGGTCAGCGAGCTGCTGATCACGTTGCTGGCCAACGTGGTGCCGGTCAGCGTGCTGGCATCGACAGGACCTCCGCCACCTGACGGCGTGGAGCCTGGGAACCCGACCGGGAAGTCGTCACCGCAGCATTCGCTGAAGTCCAGCACGACGGTGCTGCCAGGCGCTCCAGATGGGCCCCTGTCTCCAGGTGGCCCAACCACGAAGTGCTCTTCGTGGCAGCACTGGTCCAACAGCAGCGTATGCCCGCGCTCTCCCTGGGGCCCGGGTGGGCCTGGGGGGCCGATCAGGCCGTCTTCAGCCTCATCCCACATCTGCATGGCGAAAACGGTTGGCGGCTTGTCCGCGGCTTTCAGCGCCTGCTTCAACTGCTCGGCGAGGATGTCAAGTTCCTTGGACAGCGACGTGATCTGACCCTGCAGCGACTCCAGGCTCTCGGCCGGCGAGCTTGCGTCCAGCGTCGTGTACGCCTGATTCACCGCAGCATCCAACTTGTCCAGACGCGTGCGGATCTGGTTGACGGCCGCCTGCATGGCCGGCAGGTTCGTCGCCGCCGGGATCGACGGCTTACCGTCCAGGGCCTGCCTGCGTGCTGTGACCATCAGCCGAACTCCCGCATGTCGTCCACCAGCACGGCCTCGCGAACCCGGCTCGTGCCCACCAGCTCGATCTCGTAGGTGTCGTAGCTCTTGCGAGCCGGCACCGTGAACGTGTCGCCGTCGCTCACCACCCGCTGCTTCAGCAGCACGCCGTCGCCGTAGTGCGCCACCAGCAGGTTGTCGTAGGCGGCAGCCCTGACACGGCCGATGCGCAGCGCCATCGCGTAGGGCAGCAGGTTCAGCTTGCCCTTCCACGAGTAGACCATGTCGCCGTTGCCGGTGGTGGCGTTGAACTCGAAGATGGTCACGCCGTCGGGTGTGACCGCCGTGCTCGCCACCGGCAGCAGCACGTCCGTGGGCTCGGTGTTGGCATCCATCACAACGTACAGCGCATCAGCCTCAGGGTCCACGAACACCGCCGTCGCGTGGTGCGACAGTTCGATCAGGCCGAAACCGTTCGGTTTTGGGTCAAGTGCGTAGCTTCCGCTTGCCATATCACAACCATTCTCTATGGGTTTTCTTTACACCAAAGCAGTGACCTCATAACTCCACATTGCGTTGCAGGCCACGAGTGCATACCAGCACCTTCTTTCTTGTTCCAAATGTACCCAACCCTAGGAACGTACGCGGCACCTTTTCTTGCGACAACCCACGACAACAGCATCTCTGGCCAGTAGTGGCCACAAGGTATAGATGCCATGGCATCTAAGGCCGCATTTGTCTGATATAGGGCTAAATGGTGGACCTTCGTTGGGTTATTAATGTGTTCTTCACGTGTGTAGTTCCCTGCGAATGTCCTGCTTTCACCAAGAGTCAACGACCTGACGATCTCGTCTGTGTATGCAAGTGGTTGTCCAGTGCTAACACATTCACGAAGCACATCAAGGTAATCTGTTGGCAAGTCGTCGTCGTCGTCCAGCCAAAACCAGTGGCTTGTTTTTACAAGCATCGCGGCCTTAAACCTAGCATCACGCTGCTCTGCTGCATTAGTGATCTTTGAGGTGTGTACTACCACTTCAATGCCTGGCCACTCCCTATCGTAGTTTCCACTTGTCAGCACAACAGCAGTAATACTCATGGGACAGCCTGCCATGCAGCAGAAGGGTATAAAGACAATCCATCTGTCATTACAAACTCGACTCCAGAGTCAACAGCAACGCCATCTACTGTGGCTGTGACAGTAGCAATACCTCGTGCGCTCGGGGGGCCGTTCATATTTCCCATATTGAGTAGCACTGTTGCATCAGTCGGGCCTGGCTCAAGCGACGGTGTACTCTGGAACTCGTCTATAGGTTGCCAGTTCAGAGACCATACGACAACGCCAGATGAGTACCCAACGAGGCTTACGTGAAGCCGTCCAGACGAACCGCCGTTTAGGTCTGGAAAGCTACCCCACGTGCCAGTTCCACTATTTGCACGAGCCGCAGTAGTCGTGTCAGAAGAAATTAGTGGGTTGTGCCATCCTGTTGCTAGTGAGTTCACATTCCAGTACCAGTGGAGCACTCCGTCGTGCACGGCGCCGATGATCGAGGCCGGGTTCTTCTCCTGCCACTGCTCCCTGGTGAAGATGTTCTCGGTGAGGTTGCGCAGGTTGTCGGCCGAGCCCGGGCACAACTGGTAGCCGTCGGGCGAGGCGAAGGCCACGCCCTGGCCGTCCAGGTACACCATGCTCGGCTTCGACACGCAGGCCTGGCTCTCGCCGGGCTCGCTCATGACGTAGCTGCTTGGCTCGGTGCCCGTGCACGTGTAGGCCCGGCCTTCTGTGCCGACGACGATGGTGTTGCCGAGCTTGCCGGTGGCGACGATGTTGAACTCGCACGAGTGGCGCTGCTTCACCGGCCACGCATGCGGCCAGCCGGCGGCGCTGATGCACAGCTGCTTGCCGACAAAGCCGCTGTAGGCGCCGTTGGGCAGCGCCATGATGCCGCGCAGGCCGGCCGGCGGAAGGTCGAAGTCCTGGGACTCCAGCTCGTCGGGCCCGACCTCGTTGTCGGCGAGGTTGTCCACGAAGTCAGCCTGTGCCAGCGGGATCTCAGCCACCAGAAGGAACAGGTCGCCGGTGGTCGCCGACACCAACCTGTAGATGCGCTTCAGCGTGACCGCCGAGTAGCCGACCGGTGCTGTGGTGCTGGTTGTGACCGTGACGGCAACACCGTCAGGCCGAAGGACGTCTGCCGTCGGCAGGCTCGGCACCGACTCCCACCCGCGGTCGTTCACGAACGTGTAGACGTAGTTGGTGGCCGTCAGCTTTGGAGTGATGCCGGTGCTTCCGTTCGCCTGGACGTGGATGTTGTCGAAGTCCGTGGCGTAGACGCTGCCGCTGTCGTCGGGGATGGCTGCTGAGATGAAGCAGTTGCCGCCGATGGTGAAGACGTTTGTGGCTGTCACCGTCGCGATCACCGTCGCGCCGTTGCTGATGGTGGCCACCACCGTCTGCGTGTTGGCTGGCGGCGGGTTTTTCGTGATCTTGACCGACAGCGTGTACCAGACGCCACCCGTTAGCCCTGGCGCAGCGACTTGATCAACAAGCCCAGATCCATACCACTCCAGCAGCGTCGAATTGCGGATCTGGAGAGTGCCTGAGACGATGCCTACAAGAACGCCTGCCCCCTGATCGTCAGTGGCAACGCCCAACCATCCGTTGCGGACGCTGGTGTCGATGGAGAACCGCATCGAGGCCGTCACCTCGATGAGGGTTGCGTCCTGAATGCCGAAGTTCCTGCGCGCCCACGGCGCTTCACCTGGGTTGTGGATCTCGTCGTAGCGCAGCCGGTAGCAAGGGCTAGGGTCTCCCTCTGCAGCTTCCTGCGTCACCGATGAGAATGTGCTACCAGCCCTAGGCGTGGACGTGACCCAGCTCGTTTCCAGTTCGTCGCCGGCATCGGTGATGTCGATGCTGAACGTGGTTGGCGTCGGGTCTGCGCCTAGCACCAGCGTCGGGATGTCGCTCGGGCCCGGCACACCCAGCGGCAGCAGGCTGCCAGACACCGGATACGGCTCTGCGCCGGTCGTGGCGGCCGCATAGGTCGTGTAGACGGGGGTGTCGAACAGTTCCGGGCACGTCAGCAGCAGCAGGCCGTCGGGGTCGTCTTCGACGACGTTGCGGGCGATGTCCACGTCCTCGTTGAAAGACAGCCACGCCGAGGCCGTGGTCGTCGGGTGCTGGGCCAGGAAGATAGTCCTCACGGTGCCGGTGTTGGCCAGGACCTTGGTCTGCGCGAACTGCTTGAACGGCTGCAGGTTCCCGGTTTCCATGCGGCAGTTGATGGCGACCTGCGCGCCATGGTCCGGCAGTGCCTCCGGAGCCAGGTGTGGGAGCTCGCCGCGGAACTGGTTGGTGCCGATGCGCATGGTTGCCTCAGATCTTCAGCACGCGCGAGCGCGTGCGCGAGTTCGGTGGCCCGCCGCAGACGCTGCTGCGGCTGCCGGCGTTGTGCTTGCGGTCGGCGAGGGCGCTGTAGGTGCCGACGTTCGATTCGTACATGCGCCCGTTCACGTCGGCGCCACGCGGGTCGCTCCAGGGCATGTTGATGATGGCCTTGACGCGGGCTAGCACGCCGTACTCGATGGCCTGGTCGCATTCTTCTGCGAGCCGGGTGTCGATCGAGGTCGAGCCCTTCTTTGGCCGCATGAAGGCCTCCACCACCAGGTCGTAAGCAGCCGCCGGCGGCGGGTCCAGCCTGAACTGGCCGGTCATGACGTACTCCCAGCGCTCTGGGATGTCGCTGGCAGCGTCTGGGTCCCAGAACTCGGAAGCCTGCTCGACGAGCTGGCGCGTCTCTGTCGCCGACTCCAGCAGGTCGATCGAGAACACGCCGAAGAGGTCGTTGTAGGTGTCGGTCGTGATCGTGTAGTCCACCTGATCGACCACCGTCGCCATGCCCGTCACGGTCTTGGTCAGCCAGCGCGTGCGCTCGCAGAAGTCGCGGCAGACGTCGATGTAGATGCGGATCAGCGTCGGCTGCGGGCACTCCCGGCACTGCTCCGCGATCGACTCCAGCAGCGTCACAACATCGGTCTGAGCCATCACGCCCCCCTTGGCGCGCCGATGCGCGGCGCGAGCGCCTGGCCGGACTGGGCGTTGAGCCCGAGCGCGGCCATGGCCTTGTTTTCGTAGTACGTCGCCTTTTCGACGTCGCGCTTCACCGAGTTCGCGGCGTAGGCCTCGGCCAACGTCAACGCGTCGATGACGGGCTTGTAGACGTCGTTCACCGTCAGCACATCAGAAGTCGCAGTCAGGCGCGTCGGCACCTTCGACACCAGCGCCGTCACCACCCCGGTGCCGTCGTTCGGAGGGTAGACGCGGAACACGGTCTTTGCCCTGTCGTCGTGGACCCAGTGCACGACGTCAACAGCCTGCGTCGCCGCCGGCCAGTTCCTGGCGCCGTTGTCGAGCATGCTCCGCGGCGCCAGCGTGACCACGGCCTTGCTGGCGACGTTGAAGTAGATGTCGAAGATGGCGATGTGCGTGCCGTCCAGCTGCTGAATGCTGCCGGCGGCCATTGAGATGTTCGCCACGGCCTGCGTGAGATCAGGCCTGGCCGATGCAGCCCGGTCCTGTGCGGTGTTGATGAATTCAATCAGGTCGGCGTCGGTGAACCAGTCGCCCGGGCTCGGGTCCAGAAGAATCCGGCGGACCGACGCAATGACCTGGGCGCCGGTGGTGCTCACGCCTTCTGCTCCGCACGCAGGCGCTGCATCTCCAGGAACTGCTCATACAGCCGCTCGGGCCTCAGCCTGGGGTTGAGCATGTACGAGCGGGCGTTCGCCAGTTGGCGCACCTCCTCCACGGGCATGGCCTTGAGGTCGTCGATGGTGAGCATCAGCGCCGGCTCCTGCAGTGCCCGGTGCACTGCCACCTCACCAGATTGGCCGCCCACCGTGTCGTCGACAGCATCCTGGTCATCGTCGTCGAGCACAACGGCCACGAGGTCGGTGTTGCGGCTGGCCGCCAGTTGCTGGCGCTCTTCGAGGTCGTTCTGCACCTGCTGCTCCTTGGGCTCCGCCGGCGGCTTTGGCAGGTGCTTGGCCAGCATCTCCTCAAGTTGGCGGATGCGTGCCATCGCCTGCCTGAGCACCTCGGCCTGGGCGGCCTCAAGCTGCGTTGCCTGGGCCGGCGCAACAGCTTCTGCAGCGTTTGCTGCGCTGCCACCGTCGTACAGCCGCCAGACGTCGGGGTGCTCGGCCAGAAGCGGCCACTTGTCGGCCGGGTAGGCCTTGACGTCGCCGTGCCCGGCCCAGATCACGCCCGTGTCCCCGCGGCAGTCAGGCTTGGGGCCGCGGGCCGCCGGCCACACGCATTGCACCAGCACCTCGCCTGGCCTGGTCTGTGGAATCGCTCGCATCGTCGCTCCTTGGGTTGTTGGTGGGGTGGGCTTTTCACCCACCCCAGTACTTCATCAGCCCCGGTTACTTGGGCCCGTTCATGTTGCCGCCCATGATGATGTGCAGCTCGTTGTTGGCCGTCACGCCGGCCGGCGCCGTGCCGATCAGGAACGAGATGTAGACGTCCTTCTCGAAGGTGATGGGCTTGAACACGTAGTCAACGAGCCCGGCGGCGCGGAAGGCCGTCTGGCCGGCGGCGGCGAAGTAGTCCGTCACGGCCGTGGGGCCGGCCGAACTGTCCACCGGCCGGTAGCCGACGCTGTACAGCAACGTCGTGCCCGTGTCCAGGTCGTCGTTGATCGACCGCAGCATGCACAGCTGGAATCCAGCTGGGCACAGGAAGTCGATGGTGTCGGCTGCCGACGGCGCGGCCGTGAAGATCCGCTTGTCGGTGATAAACACGCCGGTTCCGTCCACGCGCATGATCTGCGGCATGTTGGCCCGCAGGCCTTTGAGAGATGCCATGGTCTTTTCCTCTGGCTGGTTTGGGTGAGGCGGGCCAGGTGGCCCGCGGTGTCTGCTTCAATCCTCCGGCTGACCGGGTGGCTTGGCTTACAGGTTGCGCTTGCGCACGACGGTGTCGATCACGGCCACGCCGAAGTCGGTCGCCTCCAGGTCTCCGTCCTGGTTCGGCAGGCTCCAGCGCAGCTTCTGCTCGGCGCCGATGATTTCGCCTGCGAACTCGAGGTTGCGGCCGAAGTTGGTGCGGTTTTCGAGCAGCGTGTACGTCTCCTCGCTAGCCCTGTTGGCACCCGACGCGCACCCCAGCGCTTGCGCGCCCAGGAACAGCATGCGCGAGACCTGGTGCGTGGTAGACAGCGACGCCGACACCGTGCCCGTCGTTTCCGTGGCCGCCAGCCGGTTCGCCACCGCCACGTACTGGTAGCTGTCGCTGGCGTTGAAGCGGATGGACGTGCCGACCTTGCGGAAGAGGATGCCGCGCCACAGCAGCACCTCGCCCGAGAACAGCGGGTGTGCGCGCAGGTTGCCGTAGCTGGCGCGCTGGATCGCGTTCTGCTGGAACGTGCGGATGTTGTTGCTGGCCGTGGTGTCGGTGATGAAGTCGTTCCAGGCCAGCTCGTCCAGCATCAGGATGCCCTTGATCGGCTCATCGCCGTCGGCAGGGTCGCCCGG
>JACCDQ010063131.1_pt1 | contig 22535 bp, 21 predicted proteins | sample 7446031 | NCBI WGS metagenome assembly JACCDQ01 (sample SAMN15323442, study PRJNA562643) | freshwater metagenome | isolation source: river surface water | place: USA:Blue River Watershed | collected 2017-08-17 | reverse complement strand
CGCTAAAATAAGGGCTTGAAACATCCATCCACCTTCACCACCGCCCTGGTTCTGGGCTTGCTGTCGGCCATCGGGCCGTTCGCCATTGACATGTATCTGCCTGCACTGCCCACCATAGGCAGTTCGTTGGGTGCAAGCATTGGCGAAGTTCAAGCCAGCTTGATGGCATTTTTTATTGCCCTGGGGCTGGGGCAGGTGATCTACGGCCCCCTGTCAGACATGTACGGGCGCAAACGGGCGCTTTACGCGGGCTTAACCATGTTCATGGTGGCCAGCGTGGGGTGTGCGTTGGCACCCAACATTCAAACCCTGGTGGCGTGGCGTTTTGTGCAGGGGCTGGGCGCGTGTGTTGGCATGGTCATACCGCGCGCGGTGGTGCGCGACTTGCACACCGGCCCGGAAGCCGCCAAGCTGATGGCGCAACTGATGCTGGTGTTCAGTGTGTCGCCCATTTTGGCCCCCCTCACGGGCAGTTTCCTGATCGAAGCGCTGGGCTGGCGCAGCGTGTTCTGGGCGGTGCTGGTGGCCGCAGCGTTGGGCATGGTGCTGCTGACTTGGGGCCTGCCCGAAACCCGCCCCCCGCACGAACGGGTCAACAGCAGCATGGGTGGGGCGGTTTCTGCCTACGGTGTGCTGCTGCGTGACCGCCATTTCCTGGGGTTGGTGTTCATCGGTGCTTTCAGCATGGCCAGCTTTTTTTCGTATTTGGCCAATTCATCGTTTGTGCTGATCGACCACTACGGCCTGTCGCCGCGCCAGTACAGCGTGGTGTTTGCCGCCAACGCCGCGTCTTTTATCGGTGTTTCGCAATTTGCGGGGCCTATGGCCAAGCGCTTTGGCCTGCCCCGGGTGGTGCGGTTTGGGGTGGCCTGCAACGCGAGCATCATGTTGTTTTTGTTGGGCCTGCAACTGGTGGGAGTAGATGGTTTGGCGGTGCTGCTGGCCTTGCTGTTTGTGGGTTTTGGCTTTCTGGGCATGGTGGTGCCCACCACCGCCGTGCTGGCGCTGGATGGCCACGGCCCCATTGCTGGCACCGCGTCGGCCTTGATGGGCACGCTGCAGTTTTTGACCGGAGCGGTGGTGATGGCCACTGTGGGCACTTGGGTGGACGGCACTGCTTTGCCCATGGTGGTGGGCATAGCCGCCGCCGCTTGCGCTGCCTGGGTGTTTGCATTGAACGTGTTGCCCCGTGGCGCAGCCCCTGCACATGCAAATTGACCTGACGTACCAAGCCTCGCAAGACCGCCTGTGCCTGAGCTTGCGCGGCCCCGAAGTGCACACCCACTGGTGGCTGACCCGCCGCATGACGCTGGGCCTGCTCAAAGGTTGGTTGGCCAAGCTGGATGAAGTGCCCCTGCCCGCCTACCCAGTCCCCTGGCAAGCCACGCCGACCCAGCGCGACTTGGCACAAGAACACGCGCTTTCGCTGGAATTCGATGGCCCCGAATTGACCCAGAAGCTGGCATTGCCCGTGGACGATTTGCATTTGGTCGATACCGTCAACATCACCGTCACACCCACCGAATGCCGGCTGCAACTGGTGGCTGCCAACGAATCCTGCCAACTGGTGTTGACCCGCAAAGAGTCCCACACCCTGGTGGAGGCCATGGCCCTGCAGGTGCGAAAGGCGGGCTGGTTGCAAGCCTTGACCTTGCCTGATTGGCTGGGTCTGGAGCCGACTTGAGGCACCAAAAACAACAGCCGCCAGCAAAATATTAGGGTTTACCCTATACTGCAAGCACTTACGCTAACTTTACAGGAGTGCTTGCAATGTTCAACGTTACTGTTTACCCCACTGGCAATATCACTTTGGGCGCGCCAGGCGCTGGTTTTTTCAATGGTTTGGCCCGGCTGCAGGCATGGGCCGAAGCCGTGTTGCGCCGTGCCACCACGCCCCGGGCACCCACGCCGGTTGATGAAATTGCGCAATTGCGTGCCATGGCCGACGACCTGCTCAAATCCGACCCCTCACTGGCCCAAGACCTTTACGCCGCCGCCGACCGTTGCGAATACGAGGCAGCGGCCAAAGCTTGATCGCGTCGAAATGTGGGCGCAGGGCTGCTGACTGGCAAATGGTCGGGCACCCCTACAAGGTTTGGCTGTGCCGCCATTAGCCTGTTACGCTGTGGGGCATGACTGCCCCCACTTTTGACAGCCGCCGTTTCTTAACCCAGCACATCGACACCACCTTGCGCTTTTACGAGCGCACAGGTTTTGACCCCACGGGTGGGTTTTTCCATTACTACCTTGACGACGGCACCGTTTACAACCGCGACCACCGCCATTTGGTGAGTGCAACACGCCTGGTGTTCAACTGGGCCATGGCCCACCGCCACACCGGCCGCGCGCCCTACCTGGACTGGGCGCGGCACGCCCTGCAACACCTGGAAGCGTTCCGATTGCCCAACGGCTTGTATGGGTGGACGGTGCAGAACGGGCGCATCGAAGACGCCACCGCCATGGCTTACGGTCAAGCCTTTGTGCTGTTGGCCCGCAGCCACGCGCATTCGGTGGGCCTGTGCAGCGCGCAAGACGTGGCCGATGCTTTTGACCGCATGGCTGACGCGTTTTACGAACCCCAACACGGCGCCTATGCCGACGAAATCACCCCGGGCGGGGTTTTGATCGATTACCGAGGGCAGAACGCCAACATGCACATGTGCGAGGCTTGTTTGGCGGCCTACGAGTTCACGGGCCAGGTGCGCTACCTGGACCGCGCCGAGCAGCTCATCGAGCGGTTCGCCTTTGGGCTGGCCAGCCAGGCCAAGGGCTTGGTCTGGGAGCATTACCGCCACGACTGGGCGATAGACTGGGACTACAACAAAGACAACCCGGGCAATATTTTCAAGCCCTGGGGGTTCCAGACCGGGCACCAGACCGAATGGGCCAAGCTGCTAATGATGGCACATGGCCACCGCCCACAGCAACGTTGGGTGGAACGTGCCGCCGAATTCCAGCTGGCCGCTTACCGCCACGGCTGGGATGCGCAGCACGGCGGTCTGATTTATGGTTTTGCGCCCGACCACACGCCCTGCGACACCGACAAATACTTCTGGGTGCAAGCCGAATCGTTTGCCAGTGCGTGGCGTTTGTGGGAAGCGACAGGTGATCCGGTGTTCCGGCAGCAGTACCAAGACACCTGGGCCTGGAGCTGGCAGCACATGGTGGACCATGAACACGGCGCGTGGTTCCGCATCTTGGCAGCCGATGGGCGCAAGCTCGAAGACACCAAGTCACCCGCCGGCAAGGTGGACTATCACACCATGGGTGCCTGTTGGGATGTGTTGCAGGGCGGCCTGCTGCGCCCTTGATGTTCACCTGCCAGGCGTCAGCCCAGCATCCGCTTCAACGCCTCTTGGTACTTGGCAGCGGTCTGCTCAATCACCTCGCGCGGCAGGCGCGGCGCGGGGGCGGTTTTGTTCCAGGGGCGGCCGTCCACATGGGCGGTTTCCAGCCAGTCGCGTAAAAACTGCTTGTCGAAGCTGGGCGGGTTGGCGCCTTCCTGGTAACTGTCGGCGGGCCAGTAGCGCGAGCTGTCGGGCGTCAGCACCTCGTCCATCAGCACCAGGGTGCCGTTGGCGTCCAGCCCGAATTCGAACTTGGTGTCGGCAATGATGATGCCTTTGGTCAGCGCAAATTCGGCGGCGGCCTGGTACAGGCGGATGGACACGTCGCGGATTTTCGCGGCCAGTTCGGGGCCGATCATCCCCACCGTTTTTTCGAAGGTGATGTTCTCGTCGTGCTCACCCATTTCGGCCTTGGCGGCCGGGGTGTAAATGGGCGCGGGCAGCTTGCTGGCGTTGTTCAGCCCCTCGGGCAGGGACACGCCACACACGCTGCGGCTCTCTTGGTATTCCTTCCAGCCGCTGCCGGCCAGGTAGCCGCGCACCACCGCTTCCACCGGAATGGGTTTGAGGCGCTGGACCAGCATGCTGCGCCCACGCACCAGCGGCTTTTCGGCGTCGCTCACCACGCTTTCGGGGTCTTCACCGGTCAGGTGAATCGGGCAAATGGCCTGGCCCTTTGGGCCGAGCAGATCGAACCAAAACAGGCTCAAGCGCGTCAGCAGCTCGCCTTTGCCAGGTATGGGTTCGCCCATGATCACGTCGAACGCGCTGATGCGGTCGGAGGCGACCATGAGGATGCGGTCATCGCCCACGGCGTAGTTGTCGCGCACCTTGCCGCGTGCGAGCAGGGGCAAAGACTTGAGGGCGGAGGTGTGCAAAGCGTTCGTCATAGGGCAGGCAGCAAGGTCCAAGGCAACAGGTGATTATCGTCCATGGTGCCGCGTCGAAACTTCCCCCAATAATCTGGGTGTATGGATGAAAGCGCAAATACTGGTCCGCACGGCATCATGTCCCAAACACACACACATCTGGTCATCATGGGGGTGGCTGGCTGCGGCAAATCCAGCCTCGGGCAGGTATGCGCGTCGGCTTTGTCGTTGCCGATGTTGGAAGGTGACGACTTCCACCCTCAAGTAAATATCAACAAAATGCGCAGCGGTTTGCCGCTGACCGACGACGACCGCTGGACTTGGCTGGACACGCTGGGCGCGGGCCTGTCGGGTTTGCCTGCGGGCGGCGTGCTGACCTGTTCTGCGTTGAAAAAACGCTACCGCGATCGCTTGCGTGCCGCCGTGCCAGGTTTGCGCTTCGTTTTTTTGGAGTTGTCGCCCGAGGAGGCGCATTGCCGAGTGGCTGCACGCCCCCAACACCTGTTTCCGGTCAGCCTGGTGAACAGCCAGTTCCAGGCACTGGAAGACCCGCGCGCGGAGCCAGGGGTGTTGACACTGGACGCGACTCGGCCAGTGGCAGAACTTGCCGCAGCGGTGCTTGCATGGACCCGTTTCGCAGGGGGCCATGGCGATTGAGGTGCTCAGTGCGCCGCAAACTGCGTCAGGCCGTGCGTCCACGCCGGCACATTGACGTAGTAACGCACCGCTTTACCGGCGCCATGGCTGCGCAGTTGCCCGGCGCTGACCATTTGCGTCAGGTCGCGGGTGGCGGTGGCTTTGGAAACGCCGGTCATCTTCATGTACTTGTCGGCGTTCAGGCCGCCCAAAAAGCCGCCGTCGCCGTCGTCCAGCAGCCGTTGCAAAACCTTGCGCTGCCTTTCATGCAGGGGCTGGCTGGCATGGGTTTCCCAGTAGCGGCGCTTCAGCATGGCTTGGTCGATGACGCCGCTCGTGGCTTGGCAGGCCAGGGCCCATTGGCCGGCAAACCATTGCACCCAGTGGGTGATGTCGCAGCCGCTGCGCTGTGCTTGGTTCAGGGCGTCGTAATACGCTTTTCGCGAGGCCAGCAGTTGGCGAGACAGGCTGCACAGCCTCTGCGGCTGTTGCAAGTGTTGCGCCAGGGCCATGTCCACAATGGCGCGCCCGATTCGGCCATTGCCGTCTTCGAACGGGTGAATACTTTCGAACCACAAGTGGGCGATGGCGGCCCGGACGAGGCCGTCCACCGGTGTTGGGCCTGCGCGGGGCGTGGTGGCAGAAAACCAGGCCAGAAACCGGTTCATGTGCTGGCGCACATCTTGGGATGGGGGCGCTTCGTAATGCACCACTTCCCGCCCCGGCGTGCCACTGACGATTTGCATCGGGTCGGTGTGGTCGCGGTAGCGACCGACCGCAATGCGTTGAAGGCCCGAGGTGCCGCCCGGAAACAGCGCCGATTGCCAGCGGCACAGCCGTTCCTCATCCAGCGCTTGGTCGAACGCATTGCTGGCGTCTCCCAGCACTGCGACCAAACCCTCTACATGCCGGTCGTGGGGGCCTTTATCAGCCAGCCCCAAGCGCCGCATCACCGACGAACGAACGGCATCCAGCGGCAGGTATTGTCCTTCGATCTCGGCGGTCGCCACCACCTCATCGGCGAAGGCGTCCAGAACGATGGTGTGGGCAGTGCTCAGGCCGATGCTGGCCACTTTGCCTTCCACGATGCCGTAGCAACGGTGGGCATGTGCCAGAACGGGCGCCACCTGCACGGCATCCACCGCCAGACTGGGCCAGTCGGGGTGCTGCCAAATCCATTCAGGGGGGGGGTTCATGAGCCGCATTGTTGCACATGCAGCTCAAATCATGAGCCGTATTTCGGAAAATACGGCTCAAGGGTCTCAATTCACCACTTGCGCCAGTTCGCCGTTGGCGTAACGTGCAGCCACCACCAGCAAGCTGTCGCCTTTGATTTTGCCGGCCTGACCTTCACAGCCAAATTCCAGATAGCGCTGCTTGCACACCGCTTGTGCGGCGGCACGGGCGGGTTTGAGCCACTCGCGGGCGTCGAACTTGTCGGGGTTTTCTGCAAAAAACTTGCGAACCGCGCCGGTCATGGCCAAGCGGATGTCGGTGTCAATGTTGACTTTGCGCACGCCGTGCTTGATGGCTTCCTGAATTTCGGCCACGGGCACGCCGTAGGTTTCTTTCATCTTGCCGCCGAATTGGTTGATTTGGGCCAACAAGTCTTGCGGCACGCTGCTGGAGCCGTGCATCACCAAGTGGGTGTTGGGGATGCGCGCATGGATTTCTTTCACGCGGCTGATGGCCAGCACATCACCCGTGGGGGGGCGGGTGAATTTGTAAGCACCGTGGCTGGTGCCAATCGCTATGGCCAGTGCGTCCAGGCCCGTGGCTTTGACAAACTGCGCGGCTTCTTCGGGGTCGGTCAGCATTTGGCTGTGGTCCAAAATGCCTTCTGCGCCAATGCCGTCTTCCTCGCCCGCCTGGCCGGTTTCCAGGCTGCCCAAACAGCCCAGTTCACCTTCCACCGACACGCCCGCTTGGTGCGCCATGTCCACCACACGGCGGGTCACGTCCACGTTGTATTCAAAACTGGCGGGGGTCTTGCCGTCTTCTTTCAAAGACCCATCCATCATCACCGAGCTGAAGCCCAGGTTGATGGCACCCTGGCAAATGGCAGGGCTTTGGCCGTGGTCCTGGTGCATCACCACAGGGATGTGGGGGTAGGCTTCGCAGGCGGCAATCACCAGGTGCTTGATGAAACTTTCACCCGCGTACTTGCGGGCGCCTGCACTGGCCTGCAGGATCACTGGGGCGCCCACCTCGTCGGCGGCGGCCATCACGGCCTGCACCTGTTCCAGGTTGTTGACGTTGAACGCTGGAATGCCGTAGCCTTGCTCGGCCGCGTGGTCGAGCAGTTCGCGCATGGAAACAAGTGCCATCAAAATCCCCTAACAAAGGTGGTAACCGGTATGTAACTGGGGTGGATTCTACCTTTGCGCAAACAAAAAGGGCCCCAACGGGGCCCTGAAGCATCAGCAAAATCTGCTCAGTTGGCGCGGCAGATCTTGAGCATGTTGGTGCCACCGGGGGTGCCCATGGGCTCGCCGCAGGTGATGGCGTACACATCGCCACGCTGCATGATGTTGCGATCTTTCAAGTGATTTTCGGTCTGCTGCAATGCGGTGTCGCGGTCGGCGCTGGTGTCCATCAGCAAGGGACGGACGTTGCGGTACAGGGCCATGCGGCGTTGCGACGCCAATTGCGATGTCACAGCGTAAATCGGAATGTTCACTTTGTGACGGCTCATCCACAGCGCAGTAGAGCCCGATTCGGTGAGGGCCACAATCGCCTTGGCTCCCAGGTGCGAGGCCGTAAACAGGGCACCCATAGCGATGGACTGGTCGATGCGGCGGAAGGTTTGCCCGGTGAAGTCCGATTCCAGCTCGTAGGTGTCGGCCCGTTCGGCGGCTTCGCAAATTTTGGCCATTTCTTGCACGGTCTGCAAAGGGAACTTGCCCGCTGCGGTTTCGGCACTAAGCATCACGGCGTCGGTGCCGTCCAGCACGGCATTGGCCACGTCACTCACCTCGGCGCGGGTGGGCACAGGGTTGGTGATCATGCTCTCCATCATCTGCGTGGCCGTGATCACCACCTTGTCGTGCTGGCGGGCCAGTTTGATCATCCGCTTTTGCAGGGCGGGCACGGCAGCGTTGCCCACTTCCACGGCCAGGTCGCCACGCGCCACCATGATCCCGTCGGACACACGCAGGATGTTTTCCAGTTCAGGAATGGCTTCGGCGCGTTCGATTTTGGCAATCAGACCCGGCTTGTGACCAGCGGGGGCGGCCACATTGCACAGCTGGCGGGCCAGCTCCATGTCGGTGGCGGTTTTCGGGAAGCTCACAGCCACGTAATCGGCACGCAGGCCCATGGCAGTTTTGATGTCTTCCATGTCTTTGGCCGTCAGGGCGGGCGCGGTCAGGCCACCGCCCTGCTTGTTGATGCCCTTGTTGTTGGACAACTCACCGCCCAGCACCACTTGGGTGTGCACGGCCTGGCCCAGCACACGGGTCACCTTCATCACGATCAGCCCGTCGTTGAGCAACAAAACATCGCCCGGCTGCACGTCGCGCGGCAGTTCTTTGTAGTCCAAGCCCACGCCATACTGGTCGCCGGGTTCGGTGCGGTCGGCGTCCAGAACGAAGTCGGCACCGTCTTCCAAAAAGACCTTGCCTTCTGCAAACTTGCCGACGCGGATTTTGGGGCCCTGCAGGTCGGCCATGATGGCCACTTCGCGGCCGGCACGCTTGGCGGCCACGCGCACCAGTTCGGCGCGATCAATGTGGTCTTGCGCCTTGCCGTGCGAGAAGTTCAAACGCACCACGTTGACGCCGGCACGGATCATGGCCTCGAGCAGATCAACGTCGCTGGAAGCGGGGCCGAGGGTGGCAACGATTTTGGTGGCACGCATGGGCATGAGAGCAGTCTCCAATGTAATTGAGTTTCAAATTATCGGGCAAGTAAGTTACGCCGTCGGTACAACTTGCACAAAGCTGACACTATTTTGCCCCCAACCGGTTGGATGAAGCACTGCCTCTGGGCGGCCAGACGGGCCGATAATTGCCACATGCTCAACAAAGCGAACATGCCCGCACCCACCGACTTCGCGCCCCTGGCCCGTGTACTGGCCCTGGACACCAGCACCGAAGCGCTGAGTGTGGCATTGGGCGCGGCGGGCCATGGCGCACCGCTTTGGCAGCACGATGGCCCAGGGGGGCCACAGGCGTCTGCCCAATTGATACCGCTGATTTTGACGGGCTTGGCCGGACTGGGCTGGCAGGTCGGCGATTTGGACGCGATTGTGTTCGGTCATGGGCCCGGGTCTTTCACTGGCTTGCGCACGGCGTGCGCCGTGGTACAGGGCTTGGCCTGGGGCGGGCGGGAGAACGGGGTGCCCGTGTTGCCGGTGAACACCCTGCTGGCCACCGCCGAAGACGCCCGCTGGCAGTTGCAACAACAAGGCGCGCCGTTGCCCGACACCTTGGTGCCGCTGCTCGACGCTCGCATGGATGAGATGTATGCCACCGCTTTTCGCTTGCACAGCGACGGACAGATCGACTTGGCAGCCTGGCAGCCCTGCGTGTTGGTGCGGCCTGAGGCCCTGGGCGGCTGGTTGCTAACCTTGCCAGCTGCAGGCCAACGGGTGTTGGTGGGCAACGCCACACCGGTGTATGCCGACCTCCTGGCGCCCGTGCTGGCGCAGCACCCGGTGTGCTTGGCTCGGCCCACCGCCGCTGCGTTGTTGCGTTTGGCACCGGGCCTGTGGCAGCGGGGGCTTGCGGTGTCCGCCGAACAGGCCCAACCTTTGTATGTGCGCGACAAAGTGGCGCAAACCACCGAAGAGCGCGAACGCATCAAAGCCGAAAAAGCCGCTTTGGCGGCACCCGCCCTGGCAGGGAGGGCGGCATGACACGGCCGGCCACGGCTTGTGAGGTCCCGCGCTGGGCAATCCAAGCCATGGGGGCAGACGACCTGGCGCTGGTGGCGGAGGTGGAAAAAACCGCCTACGCCCACCCCTGGCCCCTGCGCCATTTTGAGGGGTCTTTGGCACAAGGCCATTGGATGAGCCTGTTGGTGCTCGCACCCGATGCAAACGACCCCGCCGCGTGGGTTCACGCACCCGCATTGCCCGATGGCCGCTGGCTGCTGGGTTACGCCGTGGCCATGACGGGGGTGGACGAGGTGCACCTGCTCAACATCACCACCGTGCCTGCGCACCGGCGCCGGGGTTGGGCCCGAACACTGATGGGGGCCTTTTTGGACTGGGCCCACACCCAAAACGCAGCCCAGGCTTGGTTGGAGGTGCGCCAAAGCAACCACGCCGCACAGGCGCTCTATGAACAACTGCGGTTCAACACCGTGGGCATGCGGCGCGCTTATTACCCAGACAAAGACGGGCAGCGCGAAGATGCCCGAGTGATGTGCCTGGCCCTGACCGCGACCATGCAGGAGCCTGCAGCATGAGTGCTTTGCCGCAATTGAGCGAACGCCACCGGGCCATGTTGGCCGAAATGGGTGTGTCCACCTGGTGGATGCTGGGCCCAAACCCGACCGCCCCAGCACCGGAAACCTTGCCCCCACCAGTGGCGGTGGCGCCGAAAGCGGTCGCATCGCCCACCCAGCCTGCCGCGCAGCCCGCAGCCAGAGACGAGCGCGCAAAGCAACCGCCCCGTGTGGCCGAAGCCCCCCTTGTGGGCACAGCGCCCCCGCGCCCGGTGGTGGCCTGGGCCAGTACCGATTTGGAAGCTTTGGGGCAGGCCGTGGTGCAGTGCACCGCCTGCGATTTGGCACAACACCGGCGTCAAGCCGTGGTGGGCATGGGCGACACCCAACCCGACTGGCTGCTGGTGGGCGAGGCCCCGGGCGAGGAAGAGGACCTGCAAGGCCTGCCCTTTGTAGGCCGGGCCGGTCAATTGCTCGACAAAATGCTTCAAGCCATGGGCCTGGAACGCGGGCGTGGGGTGTACATCGCCAACGTCATCAAATGCCGGCCACCGCACAACCGCAACCCCGATCCGGCGGAAGTGGCCCAATGCGCGCCCTACTTGTTGAGGCAAATCGAGTTGTTGCAGCCCAAAATCGTTTTGGCCATGGGCCGTTTTGCGGCCCAAACCGTCTTGGGCCAAGGGGGGTGTTTGCCACCCGACACTCTGTCGCAAATGCCTTTGGGCAAGTTGCGAGGGCACGTGCACCAAGCCCGGCTGGGGCAACTCACCTTGCCGGTGGTGGTCACTTACCACCCCGCTTACTTGCTGCGCAGCCCAGCGGAAAAAGCCAAGGCCTGGGCCGATTTGTGCCTGGCCATGGACGCGCGCGACGGCCTGGGCTGATCAGGCGTTGTCGCCCAGACAGACGCCGATCTGGCGGGCCGCCTGCAGCAGCGGGTGGTCCAGTGGCACGTTACGGTGTTGGTGGGCCACATCGTGCAGGGGTATGCTGGCCATTTGGCCTTGGTGCAGCGTGACCATGCGGTTGAACTGCCCGGCCATCACCAGTTGCGCGGCCTGGTTGCCGAACTGGGTGGCCAGCACACGGTCAAATGGGGTGGGGCTGCCGCCGCGTTGCACATGCCCCAGCACCGTGGCCCGCACCTCGCTTTGCACCCGCGTTTGCAGTTCGGCCGCCAACACGTGGGCCACGCCACCCAAGCGTATCGGGTCGGGCCTGCCCTCAATGCGGCGCTCCACCGTCATGTGGCCGCCCAAGGGTTTGGCGCCTTCGCCCACGCAAATCACCGTGAATCGTTGGTGTGTTTCCCGCTCACGGCACAGTTGGGCCACCCCGTCGAGGTCGTAATCGATCTCGGGCAACAAAATCACGTCGGCCGCACCCGCCAAACCGGCTTCCAGCGCAATCCAGCCCGCGTAGCGGCCCATGGTCTCTACCACCATCACACGGCCGTGGCTTTGGCCGGTGGTCTGGATGCGTTCCAACGCCTCAGTGACGGTGGCCACAGCGGTGTCAAAGCCAAAGCTGCGTTCGCAGCCCACAATGTCGTTGTCAATGGTTTTGGGCACCCCCACCACGGGCAGGCCTTGCTCGGCCAGGCCATGTGCAATTTCCATGGTGCCGTCACCCCCAATCACCACCAGTGCATCCAGCCCCAATTGCCGCGCGTTGTGGAGGCATTGCGCCAAGTGTGCGGGGTTGCCCAGTGGGTTGGCGCGGTTGCTCGTGCCCAAGATGGTGCCGCCGCGCATCAAAATGCCGCTGACCTGTTCCCAGTCCAAGGGGTGGCTGCGTGGCTCGGGGGCCATCAGGCCGGCAAAGCCGTCGTGTATGCCGATGACCTCTGCCTGGCATTGCCGCATCAGTGATTTGGCCACCGCGCGGATGACTGCGTTGAGGCCGGGGCAGTCGCCGCCGCCAGTGAGGATGCCGATGCGCATGGGGTCTCCTGGGTGGGGTGTCAGGGGGATGGGCCGCGGGGCCACAACGCCCACAGCCTCAGGGGTTGTTTGAGTTGCGCGGCCTGGGCGTAGGCGTCGCCGCCCCAGCCGGTGAAATAGTCGGCCCGCACCGCACCCACAATGGCACTGCCCGTGTCCTGCGCCAGCACCAGTCGGCTGATTTGGGCTGCCGGCCCTGCGCTGTGCAGCCACACCGGGGTGCCGTAGGGGATGCTGTCGCGGTCCACCGCAATCGAGCGCCCCGGGGTCAAAGGCACCCCTTGCGCCCCCTTGGGCCCGAATTGGGCATCCAGCTCGTTCAAGGGTTCTTCGCGGAAAAACACGTAGCGCGGGTTGCTCCAAAGCATTTCGTCCAGACGCTGCGGGTTTTGTTGGGCCCACGCGCGTATGGCTTCCCACGAACCTTCGCGGATCAAGCCGCGGTCGAGCAACCAACGGCCCACGCTTTGGTAGGGGTGCCCGTTGTGCCCAGCGTAAGCCAGGCGCACCGTGCGTTGGGAGCCGTCGGGTTCTTGCACCACCAAGCGCCCCGATCCTTGAATCTGCAACAGCAGGGCATCGATCGGGTCTTGCAGCCAAGCCAGGGCTTGCCCCGCCAATGCCTGCTGGGCTTCGGGGCGGGTTTGGATGTCTTGGCGGCTGAACCAGGGGGCGTTGGGGGTGGGTGCGCGCCAGGGGCTGGGCAGGCGGTGCAGTGCAACCGTGTGGGTGGCCGTGCGTTGGCGGCTGGCGGGCAGCACGGGTTCAAAGTAGCCGGTCAACAAACCGGTGGCCTGCCCGTCGGCGCTTTGCACCTGGTAGGGCTGCAGGCGTTCCATCATCCAGTCGTGTTGTTCTTGTGAACTGCCCAGCGTGAGGCGGCGGGCTTCGGCACACAAATTGCCCACGGAGGGAGCGGGGCGTTCGCAGCTGCGCAGCCAGGCATTCCAGGCGTCGTGCAAGGTGTCGGTGCCCCATCCGGGCAACTGGTGCCAGCGCACCGGCATCCACACGCTTTTGCCCCGTTGCAACGGCCTGGGCAAGGGCTGGGCATCGGCCCAACGCCAGGCCGCCGAGGTGTCGGGCGTCACAGGCGGCACATGCACAGCAGCCGCCGCACCCGTGGTGCTTGGCTGTACACCGGTCACTTGGGTGGGTTCAGGGTAGGTGGCAGGCGGCACGGCCACCTTGGGGGTAGGGGTTGGGCTGGGCAAGGGGGTGGCACACGACAGCAGCGTGCCTACAATGGCAGCCACAGCGGCGCCCCGCAAGGCCCGCCGCTTTAAGACCTCCCAGGTAAAAACCATGACTTTGCTGCTGCTGGAGGCGCTGGGCGCCTTCGTGTTGTTCATTTTTATTGTGTGGTGGACCATGTTTTCTGGGCGCAAGAACGGCGAGTTGCCTGAGGAATTGAAGCAAGACGACCGCCCTGCAGCCCCGCCGGAGCCGCCCAATCGCTCAGACCCGGATCGCTAAAAGCCCACCACTGGTTTGAGGCAGCCATCACAGCTCCCCCAGCACCTTCACCAGCTCCACGGCCGACTTCACGTTCATTTTGTCGAACACACGGGAGCGGTGCACTTCCACCGTGCGCACGCTGATTTGCAGCTCGTCTGCCACCAACTTGTTGGGCAGGCCGGTCGCCACCAGCCTCATCACGGCTTGTTCACGCTCGGTCAAGGCGTTCACTCGGTCCTGCAGATCTTGGCGGTGCTGGCGTTGTGCCAGCACATGGGCCGACTGTTTCAGGGCTTGCTCCACACGGTCCACCAGCGCGTTGTCTGAAAACGGTTTCTCACAAAAATCAAAAGCGCCGCGTTTGACGGCATCTACCGCCGTGGGCACGTCGGCATGGCCCGACAAAAAAATCACTGGCATGCAGCTAAACCAAGGCAGCTGCAACAGGTGTTCAAACAGCGCCAGCCCGTTCATGCCCGCCATGCGCACGTCAAGCAACACGCAGCTGGGGTTGTTGGGTGCGCCTTTCCAGGTTTGCACGTCGGCCCAAAACTCGTCTGCGCTGGCGTAGGGTTCGCTCAACAGCCGGCGGGTGCGCAGCAGCCAGCCGAGCGCGTCGCGTACGCTGGCATCGTCGTCGATGATGAACACACGCGAGTAAGGGTCCAGTGCAAGGGTCATGGTGGTGGCATCATAGACCGCTCAAGCGGGGGCGACGGCATGGGTGTGGGCGCTGGGCAGGGTGAACCGGAACACCGTGCCGCGTGGCTGGGCTTGGTCGTGCGCCAGCAGGCCGCCGTGTTGTTCGATCACCGTGCGGCATAGGTTAAGGCCCAAGCCCATGCCTTCGGCCTTGGTGGTGAAGAAGGGTGTGAACAAGCGTTCGATCACTTCTGGGCTCAGGCCCTGGCCATGGTCGGTCACGCAAAATTCCACCCAGCTGCGTTCGTGGTGTGTCAGCGCCGGCACGTGGGCCTGCAAGGTCAGCTGGCGCAAGCCCGAGTCGCCGGGCGGATCGTTCAAGGGCATGGCCTGCATGCCATTTCGTGCCAGGTTCAGCAACACCTGTTCCACCATGGTGGTGTCACACCAAACGGCTGGGGTGTTGGGTGCCACTTCCAGCCGCAATTCGATGTTGAGTTTGCGGGCCTGCAGTTGCAGCAGGGGGGTTACGGCGTCGAACAGTGCTTGGGGTGGCGTGGACTGGCGGGCGTGCTCGCGCCGGCGCACCAGGTCCGACACACTTTTGATGACTTTGCCCGCGCGTTCGGCTTGCGTTTTCATGCGCCCCACCGCGTCGGCAATGTCCGCCCGCAAGGGGTCGGGCAAGGATTGGGATCCTCCACTGGACTGCATGAGGTTGGAGATGCCACTGGCGTAACTGGCAATCGCAGCCAGCGGCTGGTTCAGCTCGTGGCCGATCAACGAGGCCATTTCGCCAGCCATGGCCAGGCGGGCGGTGGCTTGCAGCCGCTCTTGCGATGCCCGCGACATTTCCTCCACCCGACGCTGTTCGGTCATGTCCAAAATGGCGCTCATCCAGCCGGTTTGCACACCTCGGGCATCAATCAGGGGGGCCTCAATAATTAACACCGGAAACCGCGTGCCGTCGCTGCGCTGGAACACCGACTCCCAACCCTCGCGCGGCAAGGCTTGGCCAGCCAAGCGGACGGCCTGGCGCTGTTGGTATTCGTTGACCAGTTCGGGGGGCCACCATGGGGCCGGCAAGCCGGTTCCGATCAATTGTTCTGCGGTAAACCCCACCATCTGGCAAAAGGCGGGGTTCACATAGGTCACGCGGCCCTCCATGTCGCGCGCGCGCAAGCCCGTGACCAACGAATCCTCCATGGCCTTGCGAAACGCCAGCGCTTCGGCCAAGCGGCCTTCGGCACGCAAGCGTTTGCCTATGTCCCGGGCCAGCAGCCCGAGCACCGCCAGCAGCGCCAGCGATAAGGTGCCAACTGTCACCGTCAGCACATGGGGCAGCCAACCGCCAAACTCCCGTGCCCGCTCGACGCGCAGCATGAAGGCTGCGCCCGGCAGGTCCACCAATTGTTGTGTGGTCATCACCTCGGCGCCGCTGTGCACCACCCCCACAATGCTCAAGCGGGTGCCGTCGGACTCGGTGATGGCCAGGCTGGTGCCACGGCGCAAATCGGGGCCCACCAATTCAGACAGCACGCCGCCCAAGCTGTAAGTCACCACCAAATACCCGCGCTGCTGGCCCTCCTGCGTGACGGGCAGGCACATCTCCATCATTTCCATGCCCAAACCGAAGGGCAGCGGCCAAAAATAGCTGGACGCGTAGGACGGGCTGTTGCTGCGCTGAGCATTCATGCATGCCTGGCGCACATCGGGCAGCGCTTGCTCGCGCGGCATCACGCCGAACAAGCCGGGCTGGTAGGGGCTGGTGCGGCTGGCAAGCAACTGGAATTGGTTGTCGCGCCATTCCATTTGCACCATTTCGCGGTGGGCGGTCAACACCTCTGCCGCGCCCGTTTCCCACACCTGCGGCGACTGTGTCTGGTTGTTGTGCAAGGCCAACAGGTTTTGCACGTTGCGCAAAAGCCCGCTGCGAATTTCGCTGTTGATGTTGGTTGCCGTTTGCTCCATCCGGCTTTGGGCCAAGTTGTCTTCGTATTCGCGGGCCAAAAAAACCAATGCACTTAAAAGCAAGCCCACCAGTACAAACAGCAAGCCCCACAGCACCCAGCGACGGGGCAGGCGTGGCTCGATGCGCAGGCGGGTCACAGGCGGCGGTGTTGCAGCGCGGGCAACTGGGCGCGCACCGCCGCCAGGTGGGCGGGGTCCAGGTCACACACCACAACGCCAGCCCCTATGGCGTGTTGGCCCAGCACCGTGCCCCAGGGGTCAATCACCATGCTCTGGCCCCAGGTTTGCCGGCCGTTTTCGTGGTGGCCCCCTTGCGCACTGGCAATCACGTAGGCTTGGTTTTCGATGGCGCGCGCGCGCAGCAGCACCTCCCAGTGAGCTTGCCCTGTGGTGTGCGTAAAGGCCGCGGGCACCAGCAAAATATCAGCACCCAGCTGGCGGTACAACTCGGGAAAACGCAGGTCGTAGCACACGCTCATGCCCACGTCCCAGCTGTGGTTTTCGCGGTCGGTCAAGGCAAAGCGCGTGGGCGTAGTCCCGGCGGTCAAAACGCTGGCTTCGTCGTAACGCTCACGACCGTTGTCAAAACGGAAGAGGTGGATCTTGTCGTACCGCGCCACGGCTTGCCCTTTGGGGCTGTACACCACCGATGCGTTGGCCGCGTGGGTGGGGTCGTCGGTGGCCATGGGCAAGGTGCCGCCCACAATCCAAATGCCCAGTTCACGGGCGGTGTCCGCCAAAAAGTCCTGCACTGTGCCCAGACCTGGGGTTTCTTGCAAAACCAGTTTGTCGCGGTCGTTGCGGCCCATGAAGCAGAAGTACTCGGGCAGCACCGCCAGTTCGGCCCCAGCGGCTGCGGCTTGGTCCAGCAGGGTGTGGGCCTGTGACAGGTTTTGGTCCAGGCTGGTGCCCGAGACCATTTGAATCGCGGCGGCTTTCATGGGTTGGCTCCTTGGGGTTGGGCTTTTGTGTGTGGTGTCATTGTCCCGAATTTTGGCGCCTGTGGGGCGGTGGGTGCGGTGCATTTTGTAGCGTCAACCCATTGGCAGTCAGGGGTGTTCCATTTCGGTGCAAAATGCTTTTCGGTTCACAACACATTGCCCCGGGCAAGCACAAGCAGCACAGGTCATCACATCATGACGGTCCTCCACGTTGAAACGTCGGGCCCCTTGCCCGCACCGGGCGCCCCCGCTTTCGCACTGGCCGAACACTCGCGTTTTGTGCAACGCATACGGCGGCGCTACGCCACCGAATTGGCCTTGCTGCCACCCGGGGCGCCAGTGCTGGACAGCATGCGCCACACCTTTTTGGCCTTGCGTGCACAGGGACTGGACTTGGGGGCCGCGTTGCGCGTGGTGCGGCAACTGGTGATGGAGCGGCTGGTGGTGCTGGACACCGAACAGGGCGCGGGGTTGGACGTGGTCACGCGTGCGGTCACAGAGCTCGCCGAATTGGCCCTGGACGAAGCCCTGCGCCACAGCCTGGCCGAACTCGACGACTTGCATGGCGCCCCCCAATACAGCGACCCGAGCGTGCCCGCATCCCAGGGGCCGGTTATCAAGCGGGCCGAAATGTGGGTGCTGGGCATGGGCAAGCTGGGCGCGCGTGAATTGAACGTGTCCAGCGATATCGACCTGATTTATGTTTACGACTTTGACGGCGAAACCGCTGGCAACGCTGGAGGCCGCAACCGCATCACCAACCACGAGTACTTTGCCAAAGCCGTCAAGCGCATCTACGCACTGGTAGGCGAGTCCACCGAACACGGCAACGTGTTCCGGGTTGACCTGATGTTGCGACCCAACGGCAATTCCGGGCCGCCAGCTTTGTCTTTGGGCGCCTTGGAAGAGTATTTTTTGGTGCAAGGCCGCGAATGGGAGCGCTTTGCCTGGCTGAAAAGCCGTGTGGTGGCACCCCGAGCGTCGGTGGAAAGCGGTACGGCCCAAGCCTTGCGCGGCGTGGTGCTGCCCTTTGTGTTCCGGCGCTACCTGGATTACAGCGTGTTTGAGTCGCTGCGCAGCTTGCACCAGCAAATCCGCGACCACGCAGCCAAGCGTGCAGCCGGGCACCCCGAACGCGCCCACGACGTCAAACTCTCGCGCGGAGGCATCCGGGAAATTGAATTCACGGTACAGCTGTTGCAAGTGGTGCGCGGGGGCAACTTTCCCGAGCTGCGCCGCCGCCCCACCTTGCAGGCCCTGGAGCGATTGCAACAAGCCAACCTGATGCCCGCGACCACCGCTGCCAAGCTGGCGCAAGCGTATGTGTTTTTGCGGCAAGTGGAGCACCGCATCCAGTACCTGGACGACCAGCAAACCCACATCCTGCCCACACGCGACGACGATGTGCTGTGGATTGCCCAGACCCTGGGTTTTGCCAGCATTCCTGCCTTTTTGACGGTGCTAGACACCCACCGGGAGGTGGTGGCGCAGGAGTTCGACACCTTGTTGGGCGGCAAAGCCGGCACCTGCAACGGAAAAACCTGCAGCGGCAAAGCCCGCAGCGCGGTCGAGGACTTGCAATCCGTGCTGCCCCAACTGCCCCAGCGCTTTGCCACCAAGGTGCAAGAGTGGAGCGAACACCCGCGCGTGCTGGCCTTGCGCGAAGACGCCCGGGCGCGCCTGGCCCGATTGGTACAGCGCACCGGCACCTGGCTGGAAGAAGGGCGCGTTTCAGAAGAAGCGGTGTTGCGCATGGCCGACTGGATGGAGCCCTTGCTGCGCCGCGAAAGTTACCTGGCCCTGCTGCAAGAGCGTCCTTCGGTTCACGAACGCCTGTTGCGCATTTTTGGGGCCGCCAAGTGGCCCGCGCGCTACCTGCTCAAGCACCCCGGTGTGATCGACGAATTGGCGGGCCGTCAGTTGTACGAAGAACGGTTTGACCCGGTGCAGTTCGAGGTCGAGCTGGAAGCACGCAAGCAGTGCCTGGCGTCCACGGGCGAAGACGACGACGAAGAGCTGCTCAACTTGCTGCGCCGAGCCCACCACGCCGAAACCTTCCGCACCCTGGCCCGCGACGTTGAAGGCGTGCTCACCGTTGAACAGGTGGCCGATGACCTGAGTGCGCTGGCCGACACCGTGCTGCGCGTGACTGGCCGCTGGTGCTGGCAACGCCTGAAAAACCGCCACCGGTCAGACCCCCGGCACGCCATCATTGGCTACGGCAAGCTCGGCGGCAAAGAATTGGGCTACGGCAGCGATTTGGACATCGTTTTTGTGTACGAAGACGACGACGAACGCGCCCCCGAGGTGTACGCCGCCTTTGTGCGCAAGCTCATCAACTGGATGACCGTCAAAACCGGCGAAGGCGACTTGTTCGAAATCGACACCGCCTTGCGGCCCAACGGCAATTCAGGTTTGCTAATCACCACATTCGATGCCTTTGCCAACTACCAGCAACAGCGCGGCAGCAACACCGCCTGGACCTGGGAGCACCAGGCCATCACACGAGCGCGCTTTGTGCTCGGCCTGCCCGAACTGGAGACCCGGTTTGAAGCGGTGCGCCACGCGGTCATGAGCGCGCCGCGCGATGTGGCAGCGTTGTCGGCCGAGATTCAGACCATGCGCGACAAAATGCGCGCCGCCCACCCGGTCAAGCCCGGTTTGTTCGACATCAAACACAGCCCAGGCGGCATGATCGATGTTGAATTCATCGTGCAGTTTTTGGTGCTTTCGCAGTCCGCCGCCCACCCCGGTTTGCGGGGCAACGTGGGAAACATTGCGTTGCTGCAACGCGCCGAAGCCGCGGGCTTGTTGCCGCCGGGCATGGGCCAAGCTGCGGCAGCGGCTTACCGCGAATGGCGGCACCTGCAACACCGGGCCCGATTGGATGAAGCGCCCCTGCAAATCGACCCACAACCCATGCACGCCCACATACACGCCGTTGCAGCGCTGTGGGCCCACGTGTTCGGCGGCGCATCAACCGTTTGATGCGCTAATCATGCCTCAGGCGCCCTGGTAAACCGCTGTGTTGGGCAGGTTGGCCGCCATTTCTTTGCGGAAGCGGTTCAGGTCCTGCACCGTCTTGAAGCTGCTCTCCATCAGCAGGCTCATGTTGTGCAAAATCCGGTCAACCACCTTGGTTTCCCAAGCGGCATCGAACTGGATTTGTTCGCTCAGCCAGTGTTCCAGCCATTCCGGGTTGGGCAGGCGGCTTTGCACCGTGTCGCGCGGGTAATGCACCTTGCTCACATGCAGGTTGGTGGGGTGCAGTGCCTGCGCGGTGCGGCGGGCGCTCGCCATCAACACACCCACTTTGGCAAACGCGGCTTTGGCTTCGGTCCCGAACTTGCCAATCGCGCGTTTCATGTAACGCAGGTAGGCGCCTCCGTGGCGGGCTTCGTCCTGGCTCAAGGTGGTGTAAATCTGTTTGATCACCGGTTCGGTGTGCCATTCGGCGGCGCGGCGGTACCAGTGGTTCAGCCGGATTTCGCCGCAAAAATGCAGCATCAGCGTTTCCAGGGCAGGCGCGGGGTCAAATTCAAAGCGGATCTCATGCAGCTCTTCTTCGGTGGGCACCAGGTCCGGGCGGAAGCGCCGCAGGTACTCCATCAGCACCAGCGAGTGTTTTTGTTCCTCAAAAAACCAAATCGACATGAACGCCGAGAAATCGCTGTCGTCGCGGTTGTCGCGCAAAAACATCTCGGTGGCCGGCAAGGCCGCCCATTCGGTGATGGCGTTCATCTTGATGGTTTGCGCCTGCTCGTCGCTCAACAACGAGGCATCAAACGCATCCCAGGGAATGTCTTTGTCCATGTCCCAACGGACGGATTCGAGTTGCTTGAACAGTTCGGGGTACAGCATGGCAGGCATGGCGTGGTGCAGGTGTTGACACGGGCGTGTCCACGCCCCTCCAGCCCCCGATTTTAGGCGGACGCAGCGGTTTTGTCTTGGGCCGGTTCACAAGACCCCCGCCCCGCTAGAACCCCAGCCTGCGCAGCGGGTCAGGCAGGCAGGCTGTCGGTGAAGCTGGGGCGCTGCGCCAGTTTTTCGTAGAGCTTGGCCAGGTTGGGGTGGGCGCTGCGCCAAGCAATGTCGGGGAAGCGGAAGTCCAGGTAACCCAAAGCCACCCCCGTGGCCACATCGGCCAAGCTCAGGTGGATGCCATGGCAAAAAGGCTTGTCAGCCAACCCTTGGCTCATGGCGGTCAAGCTGCGGTTGATTTTGTCCATCTGCCGGTCGATCCAGGCCTTGGAACGCTGGTTTTCAGCGCGGTGCGGCCACACGGCTTCCATTCGGGCAGCCACGGCCGCGTCCAGCAGCCCATCGCCCAGCGCCTCCCAGGTTTTCACTTCCACGCGCTCACGCCCCGATGCCGGAATCAACTTGCCCACAGGCGACAGCGTGTCCAGGTACTCCACGATCACGCGGGAATCAAACACCGCCTCGCCACCCTCCATCACCAAGCAGGGCACCTTGCCCAAGGGGTTGGATTCGTTGATCTTGGTGTCCGCCGCCCACGGGTCTTCTTTCACAAACTGGAATTCCAGTTTCTTTTCGGCCATAACAATGCGGACCTTGCGAACGTAGGGGCTGGTAGTGCTGCCAATGAGTTTCATGCGTGTGGAGGTTTCCCTGTTGAATGATCATTTTAGCCAGTGCTTTCGAGTTCTGTTTTGCCCCGAGTAACACTTGGATACGGTGTGGCTTAGGTTCGCACGCTGGCCTAAACCGCACCATACGAACTGAACACCGTGGCCGTGCCGTCCTTTTGCACCAACAGCACTTTGTAGGCATCGCGGCGGCCTTCGTATTCGGGGCCGTCCATGCCGGGCGAGCCGATGGGCATGCCAGGTACCGACAGGCCCAAGGCCTTGGGCTTCTCTCTCAACAGACGCTGAATATCGGCGGCAGGCACATGCCCTTCAATCACATAACCCTGCACCAGCGCGGTGTGGCAAGACGCGTATTTCAGCGGCAGCCCCAAGCGTTTGCGCGCTGCGGTGTTGCCCTGGTCGAACACTTGGGCAACAAAGCCGTTCTTCTCTAGGTAGGCAATCCAGTCTTTGCAACAGCCGCAGTTGGGGTCTTTCCAGACCTGCACCAGGGGCCGTTTGGGCGTGCTGGCCCACAGGTCTGTGGCCCCGGCAGTGGCCCAAGCGACCACAACAGACAAGGCCGCGCGCCGGTTGGTCCGCACGGCGGGGGTGGGGTGTTCAGCGGGGTGTGTCATGGTGGATTTCAATGGTGGCGTGGACAATCTCGTCGTGTATGGCCAAACGTTGGCGCAGTGTGTTGGGTGTGAGCTGGTTGTCGGTGGTCGAGAGCACGATCTCG
>JACCDQ011541519.1_pt1 | contig 22537 bp, 22 predicted proteins | sample 7446031 | NCBI WGS metagenome assembly JACCDQ01 (sample SAMN15323442, study PRJNA562643) | freshwater metagenome | isolation source: river surface water | place: USA:Blue River Watershed | collected 2017-08-17 | reverse complement strand
ATAAGAGACCCAAAAATCGGTGTAAGCAACGGCACATTGTCGGTAAACAGCAGGTAAACTTGCCCAAAGTTTCTTGGCTGATTCACGGCTTCTGTCCCCAATATAACAACCAACAATTTCCCTTGTTTTTTTGTCTATTGCTAACCAGACATAAAGTTCATTTTCTTTGGAGAAAACAAATGACCAAAGCTCATCACCTTCGATAGTTAATTTCCCTCGCGCTTTTTCTGAAATGCTTATCTGACGAGGCACAGCAGAAATTTATCATTCACATAATTTTGTAACCATGACCAACTAACTCCGGTTACTCTTTCAATGCCCCGTAGAGAAATTCGTTCTAATAACAGCCGATCAATTAATTGTTTCGTCTCCTCTGAAACTTTCTTCATAAGCTATTTAGGGTCTGCTGAATGAATGTAGAATCATTGCTGGATAATGCTTTCAGCAATTTTGAAAACGATAAAACAGAACAATATGACATTTGGAGGATTAAAATCCATATACTTCAGTTTAAAAAAGTGGGGTGAAATTGGAAACGGCTCTCTGATTGTCACCATTTTTTCGCCTTCTGTGGCATCTAGGTTCACTTTGTGGACTTATTCAGCAGACCCTAAGTATGATAAACCGTTACATAGAATCTACACTATTAATAACTATACTCAAGAATAGTAAGAATAGCGATGGAAATTTCTTGCATCTTGGATGAATCAGCATTGCCCAATTTTTGGATGAATCTTTGTAAATCCACACCTCTAATTTGTAGAGCATCAATGGCGGAAATTTTTGTTAAGCCATTTGTCGTATTTGGCTCAATTTTTATATGCCAAAAATTTTGAGTAAAATAGGATTTCCAATCGGTAATTGGTGCAATGAGTTTAATCGGTAATCTTCCGACTGCGTTCGAGCTAATGACAACCGCAGGACGACTTTTTCTGATTTCAGACCCAATGGTCGGATCGAAGTTTACTAACCAGATTTCACCTCGTTTTGGGGTTTCGGGCTTAATAGTCAATGATGTCATTGCTTAATAGTTCTTTCCATTCAGAGTTTTCTTGATAGTGATCAACCATGAATTCAGCTTGCTCTTTTAGAATTTTTTGTCGCTCGGACAGGGGTAATTTTAAAAAAGCAATACGGTCTTCTAGGGAAAGTTCAGATTGCGAAGATTCGGGTATCAGAACTACAATTTCTACGGATTGACCAACGTTGAGAGCGGGGGTTTGAATCTCAATTTTGTTGCCGGGTAAAACGGTTGTCGTTAAGTATAGGGAGGATTTCTTCATGGTAAATTCTGATTTTGGGAATTAATTAAATCAATAAAACGGGAATCCTGGCGAATTTTATCAAAGTCGGTGTCGGTTTTTGCCATTGCTAAACATTCGGAATTGAGGTTAATCGCTTGGCTTAAATTTTCAATTGCTAGGGAAATATTTTCTTGTAAGGCATAGGCACAAGCTTTGTTGTAATAGGCTTCGTACTTATCTGGTTTGATTTTCAAGGCCTGGTCATAGGAGGCGATCGCTTCTTCTATTCTGCCTAAATTAAATAACGCATTCCCTCGGTTGCCCCAAGCATCGTGGTCATCAGGTTTAAATTTCAAGGCTTCATCATAGGAGGCGATCGCTTCTTCTATTCTGCCTAAATTCCCTAACGCATTTCCTCTGTTGTTCCAAGCTTCGTCTTTATTCGGTTTGATTTTTAAAGCATTGTCATAGGAGGCGATCGCTTCTTCATATCTCCCTAAATCATCTAACGCACTTCCTCGGTTGTACCAAGCTTCGTCTTTATTCGGTTTGATTTTTAAAGCATTGTCATAGGAGGCGATCGCTTCTTCGTTTCTGCCTAAATCATCTAACGCATTCCCTCGGTTGTTCCAAGCTTCGTGGTAATCAGGTTTAATTTTCAAGGCCTGGTCATAGGAGGCGATCGCTTCTTCGTTTCTGCCTAAATTAAATAACGCATTCCCTCGGTTGTTCCAAGCTTCGTGGTAATCAGGTTTAATTTTCAAGGCCTGGTCATAGGAGGCGATCGCTTCTTCTAATCTGCCTAAGTTAAATAACGCAACTCCTCGGTTATACCAAGCAGAGTGGTCATCAGGTTTGATTTTTAAAGCATTGTCATAGGAGGCGATCGCTTCTTCGTTTCTGCCTAAATCATCTAACGCATTCCCTCGGTTGTACCAAGCAGAGTGGTCATCAGGTTTAATTTTCAAGGCCTGGTCATAGGAGGCGATCGCTTCTTCGTATCTGCCTAAATTAAATAACGCAATGCCTCGGTTGTTCCAAGCTTCGTCTTTATCAGGTTTAATTTTCAAGGCCTGGTCATAGGAGGCGATCGCTTCTTCGTTTCTGCCTAAATCATCTAACGCATTCCCTCGGTTGTACCAAGCTTCGTCTTTATCAGGTTTAAATTTCAAGGCCTGGTCATAGGAGGCGATCGCTTCTTCTAATTGATTGTTAGCTTGATGAATTAAACCTTTTTCAAACCAAAGTTCTGAAGCTCTTTCTGAGTCAGGAGATTCACTTAGATAGGCGCGTATTTCTGTTAACCGTTGCAAACGTCTTTGCGGTGTCCAAGTTCGATAGGTTTCTAAATCTGTATCTTTTCCATAAACTAACCGATAAGCTTCTGAATTAACAGATTCTTTTTCTGTCGGAAAATCATAAACCCCTGATCGCCAATCAAAAAAATCGGGGGCGCGACGAATAAAATAACGCAGTGCAAATTCAGGCAACAGGAAAACAAAAGCAATGGAAAAACTATCTCTAAACCTTTCTCTGCTGAGATTAAGATGCCCTAAAATTCTAGGAATACCAGCCCAAGTTCCCCCATAAACTTTACTTTCACTAGGTAAATTTAAACCCAAACTTTCCTTTTCTTCATAACGCAAAAGTGAATGTTCTAAACCGCGTATAAATAAAATATTAGTATTTTGCTGTTCGGGTAAGTTTGCCACCAAGTCATAAAGATTTTCCGTTTCGTCTTCAAGCGTTAAAGTATTCAACTGTTTTTGGGGTAAATCTTTTTTAATTTTATTAATCAAATTATCTGCTTGAATCGGAGAACAACGCACAAAAAACAAACTAAAACCTTGCGTTCTTTGCAAAGCCCGTCGCATTGCCTGATAGGAATCTTCCGCACTGATCGGAACATCCTCATCCCAATCAATTACTTCAGAGTTTTTATCAATTTCTGGAACTGTTTTTTTAAAAAATAAATTCTCAACAGGAAATTCTAGAACTTGTTTGGCCTTAATAATCCAATCTTGCCAAACGGATTTAATAACACCAACTCCATTCATTAACTTAATCCTCCTTTAAACTCTGGAATCGCTCGAATCAAAGGATGCACATCATACCAAACCTGCATTTCTCCTTCACGATCAAAAAAAGCATATTGCAAAATACAACGATTAAACAACAACTTGCGATATTCATCATCATTTTTAATCGCCTTGCTTTTATAAACCTCTACTAACAAACTCCATTGATTCTCTTCTACCGTGCGATGATAAATCTCCCTGGCTTGGGTAATAGAACGCTGTACTGCTTGTTTCGTAATCGGCAAACTTTCAATATGATCAAAGGCCGAACGAATCAACAACATCAGATTACGAATATGTCCCCCACTCATTAAACATAATTTTTCTAAAACTTCCAGACTTTCAAAAATATTAGTTTCTAACGTTCGGGTTGGTGCATACTTCCGCACACGACGAGCAATCAATTCCTTAAGCTGATCCATTCCCTCCTTACAAACCGTTTGATTATCAGGCATTTCCACCATAATCATCGGCAAAACCAAGGGATCATTATCATAAATATCCCGCAAATCACTAACACGGGAAGAATAAACCATCGAAATAGGAATCGTATAAATCAGGTGACAATCTAAACCCTTTAATTGATTAGCCCGATCAATAAAAATTTCCTCGTGGTTTGTTCGCTTTTCCTCTCGATTCACTGGCACAATGCGGTCTAAATTATCCACAATCACCACTAATTGCGATTGCTCCGAAGGTAAATGCCGCTTCCCATCTTGAATAAATTCATTTAACGCACTCAGTAACGTCACCGTATGGGGGTCTAATTTAGCGCGAATTTTTGCCCGTTCATTGGGAATTGCTCGAATGTTTGATGACAACTTACCAAATAGCGCGATCGCCGTTTCTAACTTCAGATCATCAAAGCGAATTTCTGTAAACGCCAACTCCTGTAAATCCTTTTGCCTATCAGATAACCAAGTCAATAAAGGTTGAGGATTGGCATTTTTTAACTGCTCCAACAAACGACGAGTACAGGCAATCAAAATGTCAGTATATTCCGTATCTTCAGGATCAAGATCATCCTGATCCGCCGCAAAATAAACGACAAAACAACCTTTTTGGTTTAAATCTGCCTGTAATCGTAATAATTCTGTTGACTTGCCTGCGCCCCGATGCCCTGCATAGAGTTGACAAGTATTGCGTCCAGGCGACCTGATAATCTTATTGCCCAAATCCCTGAGAATATTGGCATCCCCCCGCACCGATCGCAAATCCACATAGGCCGCATCCCCCGCAGGCAAAGGCTGAAAGGGATCAAAGGAATTATAGAGATTGGTAATAAGGTCTTGAGACATGGCTGACTGCCAAAGAGGAGAAACTTAACTCATTATAAACAATTTAACTGAACACGAAACCATGAGAACCATTGAAAAGTTGTTAACGCGCTAAATTCTGGGGCAAAAAATCTGTTAACTCATAGGGACATTGCAAGGGTAACTTCTGCTCTGGGTAATCAATGCCGTATAAATCCACCGCATCCAGATAAATTCCTTGCCATTCAACTGCCAATTTCGGTTTCATGGCAGGGCTATAACGCCGCCGTAAAGTATTTGCAAAAGCCTTAATTTCCGCTTGCCAATGACGCTGACTATCGGGACGTTGGGCATAATCTATCTTCAACTGATGTTGAACCATACGGGTCAAGAGAGAAACTACGGCTTGATAATCACTACGTCCCAAAGCGTCAATTTCTTCCATCACATTTTCCCAGTCCAGTTGAGCCAAATTTTTCTCCCGTAAGGCCTGGGCCTGTTCCCTTGTCCATTGATAAAAATCCGTTTCATAAAGATTGGCAATGGTGGGTAAATTCATTGGTTGGACTCCTAACGCCTGGGGTAAAAGATCGTTAACCATGGGTGACTAATTGCACCAATCGTTGTTTTAAGGTTTCTAAACCAAAACCCTGACTGGCTGAAATAAAGACTGCCTGGGGATAAAGGGTTTTTGCCAGGGCCAAGGCTTCACTGCTCACTTGATCAATTTTATTAAAAGCCATTAGCATCGGCCCGGTTTGCAGGGGCATTTCTTCGAGAATGGTTCCGACGGATTCTAATTGACGTTGCCAGGCGGGATGGGATAAATCTACCACTTGTAACAGGGCATCGGCTTCGGTGACTTCTTCTAGGGTAGCGCGAAAGGCATCTACGAGAGAAGGGGGTAATTCGTGAATAAAACCGACGGTATCGGTTAATAATAATTTGCGATTTTCCTGGGCTTGGGGATCAATAATGGTTAATTTGCGAGTGGTGGGATCCAGGGTGGCAAATAGTTGGTCAGCGGTGTAAACTTTGGCGGAGGTTAAGGCATTAATTAAGGTGGATTTGCCGGCATTGGTATAACCCACGATCGCCACTGTCGGAATTTCCTGTTTTTGACGTTGCTGGCGTAACCGTGAACGATGGGATTGTAATTGATTGACTTCCTGTTGAAGCTTGGTAATGCGACGTTGAATGGCCCGTCGTTCGGTTTCCAGTTTGGTTTCCCCTGGCCCCCTTGTACCAATTCCCCCGCCTAATCGAGACATGGCTTGACCCCGACCGGTTAACCGGGGCATTAAATATTCTAATTGGGCTAATTCCACTTGCAATTTACCTGCCTGGGACTGGGCACGTTGGGCAAAAATATCTAAAATAATTTCCGTGCGGTCAATAATTCTGACTCCAATTTGTCGCTCCAAATTCCGAATTTGGGAAGCCGATAAATCCCGATCAAAGGCTACTAAATTGGCTCCAATGGTTTGCACTTTTAAGGCAATTTCTTCTACTTTCCCCGTACCAATTACGGTTTGCGGATGGGGATGCGATCGCTTTTGTCGAACAATTTCTAGGACTTGACCCCCGGCGGTATCCAATAGACGGACTAATTCTGCGAGACCTTCTTCAAAGACTTGATCCGAGACTTGACCGATTTGTAAGCCGACCAATAACGCGCGATCCTGATCCGCTTCGACCTGACGCGCAATAAATTCCCGCTGAAATTCTGCTTCTAGGTTTTCAACAAACTCAATAAAATCCTCTTGGCTTAGTTCTTCTAAATTGAGGGGAGGGGACACTTGCCAATAGGATACGGTTTCGGTTGGGACTTCCGGCTGGGGTAAGAGGTTGGCCAAATAAACACTTTGGATATAGCCTGTTGCACCGCCCCCACGACGCTCAAAGCCGCCGCCGCTCAAGGTGAGCACCACTAACGCATCTAAGCGTTGTAAGACCATGGCCGTTAAGCTGGATTCCTTGGGCGGTTCCCCTTTCAAGCTGGTGGTCAAACACCGAATACCGGATAGTCGCTCTTCACCGTAGCGCGGTAATTCCAATGGAGGGATCTGGGTTTGACGAGGGGTTCCGACCCCCACCCGGATGACTTGTCCCCGCCGGTTTAGATAAACGGAAAGGGGTTCTTGAATTTCTGTACTAATTGCTCCCAGGCGTTGGGCAAATTCGGTCGTGGTGAGGCGATCGCCGGGTAAGCGTTGATGATAAAGGCGTTGTAACTGCTTAACCTGACTGGCTTTGAGTCCCTGCAAATTACCAAAAATCGTATCTATAAGGTTTGTGCCTCCCAGGGTTAACGAATGAGTGTTAGTTAAGTCTCTATAGTATCGAATGGCCGGCTTCATCGTCGCGCTCCAGATCGAAAAAGAGCCATCAGGAGTTAGTTGGTCATGGTTACAAAATTATGTGAATGATAAATTTCTGCTGTGCCTCATCAGATGAGCGTTTCAGCCCACATTCCGCAGGTAAAACGAAGGAAAAGATATTTTTTTTGTTTCACTGCCAAAAATAAAGAGTACTTAAGTATGATTAACAGAGGTTTTCAATAACCAAGAACTCTGTCTATAAATGGACTGGCAAAGTTGCTGAAAACAAGAGAAAATCCTTAACGAAGTCAGAGTAGTGCGAAAAGCAACAGAAAAAATGACTTAATAGTCCATAAGGCAGAATATTATCTCAAAACAGCTTCTAATTTCTGCACCAATTACAGTCTCAAAAAACTATTTTTTTTGCCGCTGTAACCTGCGGAATGTCGGCTTACGGATTAAGGATCTGCTGACTATAGCTTGTCCAGAGAGTAACGGCTTGAGCACTACTTCCCCTGGTGGGTTGGTTATTATCATTCCCCAGCCAAATACCTGTCACGAGATTCCGTTGCGGCACAATCCCCATAAACCAAAGGTCAACCCCCTTATTCGTTGTGCCTGTTTTTCCCCTAGCATTGGAAATACGATTCGCTCCCTGGGCTGTCCCGGCAATGACCGACTGGCGGAGCATGGCCATCATTGTATTAGCCACACCTTCCGAAACGGCTTGATGTTGAAAATTCGGCTCCTCGGCCACATCATAGATCACGCGGCAGGTTTGGGGTTGGTCGTAATTTTGACAATCACCTCCGTCCAAAATTCGTCTAATGCCATGGGGTTTATGCCAAATACCTTGGTTGGCGATCGCCCCGTAGGCTCCTGTCATGGCTAAAACAGTAGTTTCGCTTTCACCGAGAACTAATCCCGGTGTTACGGTTAACGGAGAAGTAATCCCCAAACGCTCTGCCACATTACTTACCCGATTTAAACCGACCTGTTGGGCCACGCGCAGAGCCACGGCATTTTCTGACCGGGCTAGGGCCTGGGTTAAGGTAATCTCTCCCGTGCTACGTTCACAGGCTTTAAAGGCTTGGCCATTCCAGGTCAACGGAGCACAGGAAAAGGTTTGCTGGGAGGAAATGCCCTGTTCTAAGGCCGCCGTATAGGTAAATAACTTAAAGGTAGAACCCGGCTGACGCATTGCTTGAGTCGCGCGGTTATACTGACTGGCTTTGTAATCTTTTCCCCCAACGAGGGCCAAAATTTCCCCGGTGCGAGTATCTAAGGTGACTAAGGCTCCTTGACGGTAACGCCATTGGGTTCCCTGGGTATTCAGATTGGTTTTGAGGGCCTGTTCTGCTTGGGTTTGCAGTCGCGGATCGAGGGTGGTCTCCACAATAAAATTGCCTTCACTGGCGATCTCTTCCCCCAGCAGTTGCCGTAATTCCTGACCCACATAGCTATAAAAGTAGGGAGCCATAATTTTTCCCAGGGACTGTCGCGCCTTGGGACTGATTTCTAACCGCGATCGCCGGGCCCGATTGGCCTCTTGGGCGGAAACCATCCCCAGTTGAGTCATCCGTCGCAGTACCCGGTCACGCATTTGGATCGCCGTATCGTAATCCTGGACAGGGTTATACAAATTGGGAGCCGGTAACATTCCCACCAGGGTAGCCGCTTCCCCTAAAGTTAAATCCTTGGCCGATTTATCAAAATAGAATTGGGAAGCATCCTCAAAGCCGTAGTGACCCGCCCCTAAGTACACCCGATTTAAGTAGGCTTTTAGGAGTTCATCTTTGCTATAGACCGCTTCTAATTTCAGCGCGACAGCGATCTCTCGCCATTTACGGCCCAGGGTATTTTCCCGTCCCACTTCCGGAAATAAACTCCGGGCTAATTGTTGGGTGAGGGTACTGGCTCCCTGGGGATTTTTGCCCTGCACATTCACCAAAATCGCCCGTGCCATACCGTAGGGATCAACCCCAAAATGCCAATAAAAACGGCTATCTTCCGAAGCAATAACGGCCTTGGGTAGATAGGGGGAAAAATCTTGTAATTGGGGAAATTCGTGGTGGGGTTCCTGTTGAATGGGGTTTAAGGGGGTTTTACCATCCTTGGCAACCATGACGACGGGGCCAACGATGCCGGGGGGAAGGGGTTTAACGGCGACTTTACTGCCTTCCCAAAGCATGAGGGCGATCAGTAGGCCAGTCATTCCAGCTAATCCCCAACCGCTATACCGCAGAATCGTTAACCAGAGGGGAGCCGGATATTGAAAAATGATTTGAGGGCTATCGGCCATTGCGGCTGGCCCCAAAGAAATCACATCACCATGGCGCAAACGTCGGGTTTTGAGCCGTTTTTCCCCTTGGTAAAGACCATTAATAGAGGCTTCATCCTGTAATTCAAAGTGGTTCGGGGAGTCAGGATAACGACGGATGGAGCAGTGGATTTTACTGACCATCGGATTCTGAAGCACAATGTCACAGTTCCGCGAGCTACGACCAATCAACCAGTGATCCCCTAGGAGTTGATAGGGAACGGCAGGAGATTCGGCAGTTTCTTTGACCAGAAGTTGAGCGACCCTCGCTCCTTTTTTGAGTTTGGCCGAACCCGGTGTAATGAATTGTTGAACGACCTGGGTGAATAGTTGACTGAGGGGTTGTTGGGTATGGGCCATAGCAATAACGGCGATCGCCGACTTACCAATTTTTCGGTTGAAAGGTGTCATTATTAAGAATCGCAACGGTTTCACCAGTCTGAGCTAACACAAAAAAACCTTGACGATAGGCATATTTATCGGCTCCTTCTTCAATCTCAATGCCGGCGACGGCTCCATAAAGTTGCTTATGGGCATACTCCGGAAAAAAGTGGCGAAACTGCTGTAAATCATCCACTAAATCTTTAATATCGTCCACACTCAAACTACTTTTAACTTCGACGACTAAAACATGATTTTCATTGGTGACGAGAATATTAATTTCTAGGAGTTGCCCTCCTAAGCGTTTTTTCACCCGTTGACTAACTTGATGGACAGGAATCCCTCGTTTTAGAAAGATGGTTTCACAGGCGGGCGCGACGATATTTTCCACAAAACGCCCCCATTTGCCGCCCAACTTGCCAAGTTCCTGGCTCATCATTTTCACAGCTTGGTTCGTGCTCTTGACCTCTTGCCGGAGGGCCTCAATCTGTTGGTTATTCGCACTAATTTCTTGACGGACTGTTTGACCCAGAGTATTGAGTTGGCGGTCAGTTTCTTGGAGTTGACGGTCAGTTGCTTGGAGTTGCAAATCGGTGGCTTTTTGAGCGGCGACTAATTCCGCAAGGAGTTGCCATACATCTTCGGCGGTAGTGGTCATGCTTCCTCACTGTAATGGGGATGATTGACTATGGTATCGAATTTATGGGGCGATCGCGGTTGCCACCAAACCGTTGAGTAGAGGACGATCACCTGTTGTACTGCTATCAAACATAGGACAAAATTAATGGTGATCTATCCTGATGGATCTTCCATAAAAAAAGACGAGTCATCACCATGAGGTATCTCTATGTCTCCCACCCTTTATGAAACTGACTTCAACCAGTGGATCGAAGAAACCGCTAAAACCCTCAAGGAAGGTAACTTTCAAGACCTAGACCTAGAAAACCTCATCGAGGAAATTCAATCTATGGGGAGTAATGACCGACGAGAAATCAAAAGCCGGCTAATCGTCTTAATTATGCACCTGCTCAAATGCCAGTATCAACCTAAAAAGCAAACCCGCAGTTGGATCGCCACCATTAACACCCAAAGGAACGAAATCGAACTCGTTCTAGAAGATAGTCCCAGTTTGCGACCCTACCTAACCGCCAACATCGCCAACTGCTATCAAAAAGCCCGACTAGACGCGGCAACCGAAACCAAACTCCCCCTTAAGACTTTCCCCTTAGAATGTCCCTTCACCCAGGAGCAAATCTTAAGGGCTGGTTGGTTTCCATCCCCTAAGTAGCTTTTCTCTTCCCCCCTAGCCTTCAATCCCCCCAAGAGAGGGTTCCTCTTTGCAAGAATCAGAGCGATCGCCTACCTACCTTGAACAACCGGAAAAAGCCAGCAGAAAAAGCCAAAAAACAGTGCAAAAAAATTAATCCCGACTTTTTTAGTCGGATATAGTTGACGGGATTTTGGCGGCTTGTTACTGTAATGACATACCGATGGAAAAGAGGACGATCTTAACCATGACCGTAGCAACACAACTTCCCAAAACTTTAACCACGAACGCTCCCACCAGTTTTTGTACCCGATTGGTTTCCAAAGAAGGCGGCACAGCATACCCCCTCAAAGCGATTCATATCTGCGAAGAGACTTTCGCGCCGTTAGAAGTGGACTATGACTACGATTTAATTCGTCGTTATGTCACCCGTGAAACAATTCAAGCTGGCCCTAACTCGATTTGGCGGTATCGGGCGTTTTTACCCGTAGAAGGGAATGATGTAATTGATGTGGGAACGGGGATGACTCCTCTGGTTAAATCCCATCGGTTGGCTCGTCGTCTGGGACTAAAAAATCTCTACATTAAAAATGACGCGGTGAATATGCCCACCCTCAGTTTTAAAGACCGGGTGGTTTCAGTCGCTCTGACCCGCGCCCGTGAATTGGGTTTCTCGACCGTCTCCTGTGCCAGTACGGGGAATTTAGCTAACTCGACGGCGGCGATCGCGGCCCATGCAGGGTTAGATTGCTGTGTCTTTATCCCGGCGGACTTGGAAGCGGGGAAAGTATTAGGAACCTTGATTTATAACCCAACGGTGATGGCGGTCAAAGGCAATTATGATCAAGTCAATCGTCTCTGCTGTGAAGTGGGCAATACCTACGGTTGGGGTTTTGTGAATATTAACCTGCGGCCTTACTATTCTGAAGGCTCTAAAACCCTGGGCTTTGAAGTAGCAGAACAATTAGGTTGGCAGTTACCGGATCACATTGTCGCTCCCTTGGCTTCAGGTTCTCTCTTCACCAAAATTTATAAAGGGTTCCAAGAATTTATTAAAGTCGGGTTAGTGGACGACAAGCCCGTGCGGTTCAGTGGCGCTCAAGCGGAAGGTTGTTCTCCCATTGCCAAAGCCTTTAAAGAAGGTCGGGACTTTATCGCTCCCGTTAAACCCGATACCATTGCTAAATCCATTGCGATCGGCAATCCGGCGGATGGGGTTTATGCCATTGACATTGCGAATAAAACCAACGGTAATATCGAAAGTGTGACCGATGCCGAAATTATCGAAGGGATTAAACTCTTAGCCGAAACGGAAGGGATTTTTACCGAAACGGCGGGAGGAACAACGGTCGCGGTTCTGAAAAAATTAGTAGAAGCGGGCAAAATTGATCCCGATGAAACAACGGTCGTTTATATTACCGGTAATGGTTTGAAAACCCAGGAAGCGGTGCAAGGTTACATCAGTGAGCCTTTAACCATTGAACCCAAACTGGATAGTTTTGAGCGAGCCTTAGAGCGTTCTCGGACATTAGAGCGTCTGGAATGGCAACAGGTATTAGTCTAATTAGTTGATAGTTAATAGTTGATAGTTAATAATTAATAATTAATAATTGATAATTGATAATTGATAATTAGTTGTCAACTGTTAACTCCGTTATTAACTAATTTATTAAGTAAATGGGATTAATTAATTATTAGATGGTGGAACAGGCTTCGAGTCTGTGGACGGGAAAGATGTCCATTCCACGTTTTATATTTAATTGCAACCCACTACTTAACTCAATTTTTTCTGTTTTACTTTTAACTCAACCTAACTTTGTAATCTATGGCTGTTAAAGTTTTAATTCCCACTGTTCTGCAAAAACATACAGACAATAAAGCAGAGATTGAGTGTGCGGCGGGTGATGTCAGTGCCTTAATCGAGGCTTTAGAAAACAAGTATCCTGGCATGAAAGATCGTCTTTGTGATGCAAACGGCATCCGTCGCTTTTTAAATATTTATGTGAACAGTGAAGACATCCGCTTTTTGGACGGAGCTAAAACTCCTCTGAAGGATGGGGATGAAATTAGCATTGTTCCTGCGGTAGCGGGCGGTTAAATCTCGTTATTCAAGTTTTGTGTTGCTCGGAGGGTGCGGTCTGTACCCTTTTTTTGTAGGAAAATTTTTGATGGGAGTTAAAAATAGAACCCTATAATTGGGGAAAACCTCACGAAACCCCATGAAACTCCGACAAGTGATTATTGCCCATAAGGCGGGCCATCCTCAAAGTAAAATTTGGGCGGAAACCTGTGCGCGAGAGCTAGAGGCAAGGAATTGTAAAGTATTGATGGGACCCAGTGGTTTTCGGGATAATCCTTACCCGGTTTTTCTGGCTTCGGCAACGGAACAGATTGATTTGGCGATTGTTTTAGGGGGGGATGGGACAGTTTTGGCGGCGGCTCGCCATTTGGCTCCGGAGCGGATCCCGATTCTGGCGGTTAATGTGGGGGGTCATTTGGGTTTTTTGACGGAACCCTTCGATTTTTTTAAGGATACTCAGCAGGTGTGGGAACGTCTGGCAACCGATCATTATGCTGTCCAGCAACGCATGATGTTAGAGGCGGGTTTGTTTGAAGGCGATCGCCGTAATCCCCAATCCGTGAGTGAGCGATATTATGCCCTTAATGAAATGTGTATTAAACCAGCTAGTATTGACCGGATGCCAACCGCTTCCATTGAAATTGAGATAGATGGCGAGTTAGTAGATCAATACCAATGCGATGGGTTATTAGTGGCTACTCCAACGGGTTCTACCTGTTATACCGCTTCGGCGAATGGCCCGATTTTACATCCCGGCATGGATGCCATTATTGTTACCCCAATTTGTCCCCTAAGTTTATCCAGTCGGCCGATTGTGATTCCTCCCGGTTCCCATGTGAATATTTGGCCGCTGGGGGATTACGAGCTAAATACGAAACTCTGGACGGATGGCTCTCTGGCGACCGGTATTTGGCCAAATCAATGGGTCAGGGTTTGTCGGGCTACCTCACCCGTCAATTTTATTATTCTGCGGGAAAGTTATTCGTTTTACCAAACCCTCCGGGAAAAACTGCTTTGGGCGGGGGCCAGAATCAGTTACGACAATGGACAAGTCCAAAATTAAGTTCCCCTTGTCTATCTTTATGTAACTAAACAATGATGGAATGATAAAAATGGGGTCAGCGATCGCCAAAACGATTTATGCTAGTTTTAAGCATTTTGGGAGAATCGCCTCTCACAACTTTTAATTATGAGGAGTTTAACGAATGGCCTATAAAGATGACGATGGCCGGCTCAATAACTTTGCCAGGGAGCCTCAAGTCTATGCCGCCGATCCTTTAACCAGTAAAGATAAACGCAATTATCTGATCCTAGTCGTATTGACCCTTCTCCTAGTGGGTGGGTTAATTACGGTGGCGGTTTTTGCTTCAGGAACGGGGGTTAATTGACCCGTTAAAAAAACAGATTCCCCTCAATACCACTTAGGGCGATCGGGGGGAATCCGGCGCGTGTTGTGAGGTTTAAGTTTCTTGAGCTTCTAGGTCATCTGCCTGGGTTGAGGTTTCCGCCGTAGGTTTGGGTAAATCATTGAGTAAATGCAGAAGGCGATCGCCCCGTTCCAGGGAGTGATCTTCCAGAAAAACCACCTCTGGGGTTCGACGTAGGCGCATCCGTTGACCCAACTCCCGACGAACAAAGGAAGCAGAGGACTGTAACCCTGCCATCGTTTCCGCCTTCGCTTCCGGCGTACCGTAGATACTGACAAAAATGCGAGCGTGTTGTAAATCTCCCGACACATCCACATCGGTAATACTGACCATCCCGGCCCCCACTCGGTCGTCTTTAATGTCGTAGAGCAACATTTGGCTCACTTCTCGTTTAATCAGGGAAGACACCTTAGAAACCCGTCGTCCTGTGGCCATTATTTTTGCTCCCGTTCAATCTAATCAGAGTAAAGTAATTGACCTAGACGGAAGTTTCCGTTCGTTTAGGCTGTCGTTGATCCTGGCATGGGGTCATAAAAAAGGCAAATCTTATCTAAGGATTTCTTGAAGAGTTGGGGAACAAAACCCCAAGAAAGTAGCGACTACCAAACTACTCCAACCCAGGAAATATGTTATTATTTCCCACCGGTTTATTTCTCTTCTCTCTAAAAACTTGACTCCTAACCATTTTCTTTGAGCTGGCTATGACTGCACTTCCGAAAAATTTTACCGCTCCTCGTCGCCCGCCCCGCAGTAAACGTCAACGCCGCGACACCATTTTGAGTAAGTCTAGTCCGGTAACGATGATTAATTCCTCGACCGTTAGCGAGGCCGTTAGCGATCCCCTTACTTTACCCCAACAGCCCCTACCCACCAGTGTCCAATTTTTGCAGAAGTTTCAGCAGGCAACCAACTGGTTAACCCTGGGATTTGTGGGAGCCGCTTTGGGTTTTTACGGTTGGAGCGTCACTATTCCTAAACAGTGGAGTCAGGAATTTCATCGCTTACAAACCTTGCAACAGCACGAACGTCAACTGCTGTTGGGCAATGAAGCTCTGAAGAATCAGTTAGCTCAACAGGCGATTCAAGGTAAGTCGGGTCTGGTGAAAGTGGTTCCCCAACAAAATCTTTTTTTGACGGCGAAGGCTTCCCCGACCTCCGCGATCGCCGCTCCTTTACCCACAATCCCCACCCAATTGTTACTGCCCAAACAACCGATTGCCTATTAGTGTTACCCATGGGGCCGGGAGAAGTCAGTCAGAAAACCCCAGTTATCTGGGCAACTTGGGCAACTCATCTCCCCTTCGTCCTAAACTTAAAAGTAATTCCCTGAACTTTTCCCGCTTACGGGTTCTATGGCTTCTTCTCCTACTCCCCTTAATCGCCATCAGCCGTCCCAGCGTTCTTCGCATCGGTCGAAGAAATCTGCCTCGGTGGCCTTACCCCCGGTCGCACCGGTTCGGTCAAAGACCCCTATGGCCCCCCGCCATCCGATCCCCGGGCCGCCCAAACGGGGAGCAAAGCGCGGCCCCCAGAACCTACCCCTGCCCAAATTACGCCTCCTGAGTGTGTGGTTAGTGTTGGCCCTGGGGATTACGGGTCTAGGCTATCGGCTCTATCAGTTACAGGTGATTCAAGGGCCCACCCTCCAGAAAAAAGCCCAGTCCCAACAGACGACGACCCTTTCTCCCTACATCCCCCGTCGTACGATTGTGGATAGTTTAGGCAATGTATTAGCCACTGACCGTCTGAGTTATACCCTCTACGTTCACCCCAAACTCTTTAAGGAACCCCGTCCCGAAATAGCCCAGGCCCTTGCCCAAATTTTAGATACCCAATCCCCCTCGGCGATCGCCGCTCGTTTCAACGAAAAACCCTCCGGCATTAAACTGGCTACCCGTCTCAGCGAAGCCCAGGCCAGCAAAATTAAAGCCCTAGGCTGGGATGGGCTGGAACTCGAACAGCAATATGCCCGCTTTTATCCCCAGGACGAAATGGCATCCGAAATTGTGGGCTATGTAGATGGAGAACACCAGGGCCAAGCCGGGCTGGAACTCAGCCAAAAACAACTGCTGTCACGGGACGCGCTGAATGTGGCGGTGCGTCGAGCCGGCAACGGAACACTTTTACCCGCTTTTATGCCCTCCGAAGTGCTTCAGTCCAATGATTGGCAACTTCAAGTAACCTTAGATCTGCGCCTACAACGAGCCGCCAGGGAAGCCCTCCAGGCCCAGGTCAAAGCCCAGAAAGCCAAACGAGGTACCGTGATTGTCATGGATAGCTATGACGGCGCTATTCTTGCCCTAGTGAATGAACCCACCTTTAACCCCAACCAATACTACAAAGCCAAGGTTGAATACTTTAAAAACTGGTCAGTGACGGATCTTTATGAACCAGGGTCAACCTTTAAACCCATTAATGTCGCCCTGGGACTGAACGATAATGCTTTCAAAGCCAACACGAAAGTTTATGACGGTGGCTCCGTGCAGGTCGGGCCTTGGACCATCAAAAATGCCCATGGCGGCGGCGGCGGTTTAATTGGTGTGGATTATGTGATCAAAACCTCTTCTAACGTCGGGATGGTAGCTCTAATGCGGATGTTACCGCCTGCTCGTTTTTATGAACTGTTACAGGGATTAGGGCTAGACAGCAAAACGGGGATTGATCTGCCAGGAGAAGTGGCCAGCTACCTCAAACCCAAGACTGAATTTACCAGTCAACCGATCGAAGTGGCGACCACGGCCTTTGGTCAAGGACTCTCCATCACTCCCATTAAGTTAGTGCAACTTCATGCCGCCTTAGCCAATGGGGGCAAATTGGTTACTCCCCACGTTGTTCAAGGTTTAGCGGATGCCAGGGGAACCCTACATTGGCAACCGGATTACCCTGTGAAGCAGGTCTTTCGTCAACAGCACGCCCATGATGTAGTCAAAATGATGGGGGATGTGGTCAATGCCGATGGAGGAACCGGCAAAGCGGCGAAGATTAACGGTTATGAGATTGGCGGCAAAACGGGAACTGCTCAAAAAGCCGGACCGAGGGGGGGCTATTTACCCAATGCAAAAATTGTCAGCTTTATTGCCGTATTACCGATTGAAAATCCTCGTTATGTGGTCTTAGCAGTCATTGATGAACCGAAGGGGGGCAACGCCTACGGGGGAACGGTGGCGGCTCCGATTGTCAAAAAAGTCATGGAGGCTCTCATTGCTTTGAAGGGGATTCCCCCTAGCAACCCGGCGGCCATTGATCCATTAAAACCGTTAACGGCGAAGGATGATGACCCGAAAAAGAAAAATTAACCTCTGGGGAAGATTGTTATGGGGCTGGAACCACTTTGCTTGAACTCGGATTATGCGACGACTCGGCGTTTGGTGACGATCGCCCCGTCTTTAACCCCCTCAAGCCAAGGTCAGTTGCCCGTGAGTCTAAGACTACCGAACCATCCTAAACGCCAGGGGGAAGGGGGATTAAGACTCCAAGGGTATTTTAAGTCGTCTGGAGAGGGGGAACCGTTAGTCACGATTATTACCATCGCTTTTAATGCTGTTGACCAGATTGAACAAACTCTCCAGAGTGTGTTAACCCAAACCTACGGCAATTTGGAATACATTGTCATTGATGGCGGTTCCCAGGATGGCACGGTTGATATGCTCCAACGGTATAACGATCAGATTGATTATTGGGTGAGTGAGCCGGATCAGGGCATTGCCTCAGCGATGAATAAGGGGTTAACCCTAGCGACCGGTATCCTCTTCAACCATCTGCACAGTGGCGATCGCCTGGCCAGTCCGGGGATTGTGACCCAGGTTGTAGCCTCCTATCAACAGGAACACTGGCGATGGTGTTTTGGCAATCAACGTCTGCTGACTCCCAATGGGGCGATCGCCGGTTATCATTGTCCCCCGTCCTTTAATCGTCGTCTTTTTCATTTTGTGAATATCATTACCCATCAAACGGTCTTTGCTGAACGCACGTTAATTGAGTCCGTTGGGGGCTTTGATGGTCGTTACCGTTGCGCCATGGATTATCATTTATGGCTACGTTTTGTGCAACAGGCAGAACCCCGACAATTTGACTGGGTGATCACCGATTTTTTGTTGGGGGGGCGATCAACCGATATGGCCCTGGCCATGAAAGAGGAATTTTTAGCGCGGCGGGAGATTTTACAGCAAAATATCGTTGAGCAATTACTCTCTTTGCTCGTGGTTACGGTAAGGTATCTCAAGCGTCAGTTAAACATCACCACCTTTGTTCGTTCGACTGTCCCAGAAAAAATGATTCAATCCCGATGAAAATCGCTTATCTGATCCCTCGTTTACACAATACGGGGTTATGTCGAGTACCGGCTTGGTTGGCGGAGTCCCTAGCGGCGATCGCAACGGTAAAGATTTTTTATTTGGATGATACGCCCGTTGATTGGCCCTCCCTGGCAGTGTCCGTACCAAGCCAAAAAATTCCCTTTTCCCCCTTTTGTGAGGCACTACAGGATTACGACGTGATTCATAGCCATGGCTTAAAGCCCGATGCCTATGTCGCGCTCTACCGGCGGCGGTTACCGGGGGTGAAAATTAGTACCCTCCATGGTTACCATACCGAGGAGTTAAGTTTTACGAAAAACCCGGTTTATGGTTGGTTATGGGGTCATCTCTGGGATTTTTGCTGTAATCAATGCGATGCGGTGGTCTGTCTCACCGACACAATGGCTCAGTACTATCAAAGCCGCTTACCTTCTACCCGCATTACCCATATTTACAATGGCATTGATTTTTCCCGCTTGCCCCGGTCATCGCCCCGGTCGTTGCCCCAGCGAGACCCAACGGATCATCGCATTAAGCTGGTCACGGTTTCCTCGTTAAATCGTCGTAAGGGGGTTGAGCAATTAGTCCGCCTGTTGACCTTTGACCCGCGTTATTACCTCACGGCGATTGGGGGAGATACCGAGGCGATCGCCCGTTTAACCCAGTTAGCACAACAGTTAGGAGTCGAGTCCCAATGCGAATTTTGGGAATTTACCCTCTACCCCTGGGAGCTGGCCCTCAAACAGGATATTTTTGTATTTCCTTCCTATTCCGAAGGTCATCCCCTCTCACTGCTAGAGGCGGCTTATCTCGGCTTACCGATTATTTGCTCCGATATTCCCACCTTTCGAGAAATGTTTACCGAAGAGGAAGTGACTTTTTTCCCCCTAGACCAAATTGCAACTTTGCATCACTGTGTTAGTCAATGGGAAAACTACTATGATAAAATCCCCAAAGTTCAAACCAAAGTACAAACTCAATTTAGTCTGACCACTATGGGCGATCGCTATCTGCAACTTTACCATCAACTTGTCAATAACCAACACATAAGTAAGTGAGCTTAATTAATTGTTCGATCGTGGAACAGGCTTCTGGCCGGTGGACTGTCAGGATGCCCATCCCAGGTTTTAGCTTTAATTGCAACCGGCTACTTAAAGCATTAACTAACATATAGAGCATTACGTGATATGATAACTTCCAATCTGAGGCTCTAGGCAAATATCCTGAGATAGCCAGTATTTTTAGCAATCCTAGGAGGGGATGACTTACGGTAATATCTCAGTACGTTTAATCGAGGAAGAAAATTCCTTAGTGACTGAGCGAGGAAGAAACGACTCCCTCTCACATCCTGTTAAGGGAATCTAATAAATACAAAGAAACTTTAGCCTCTTATTTATTCACTTTATGGACTATCCAGGAATCTCAAAACTAGATAGCTTTTGTTAGTAGAAAACTTCAATGAAATCCCTAAAGTTTAGCCCATAATCCTAGGGAGGGAAGAATGACCAATCGAACTTCCCCAAGAAATTGGCATGATTTATCTGCTTTCAATGAATCCTAATCTATTTGCTATCCGTTGTTTCTATTCATTGTGACTTAGCTTTTAATGAAGTTAGCGTTTTCTCAGACTATTGACTCTCATCTGCCTTTCCCCTCGATACTAAGTCAGGTGGCAATTATCAGCTATGATTTTATTGAGAACAGTCAAAATTCCCGACCCTTGTTGGTTTATAAGGCTATTTGTAGTCACTCGTCTGTCGAAAAAGCAAAAGTTTATTGTGCCGATTTTAGTCATCATCGAAAGCAGTATGTTAATTTTGAGCATAGCGATTTTCAATCCTTAACGGTTCCTGCTTACCGCCGTAATATTTCTTTTCATCGTATTTTTTCCTATTGGATCTTTGCGTTAAAAATTGCCGTTAGTCCAGCCTTGCGCGAGTGTAGTTTACTGTATTTTTGTGTGCCGGCGAATGAGTTAGCGATCATTGCCCTTTGGTATAAATGGGTTTTTAAAAAGACGGTCGTTTTGGATGTTGTAGATTTGTGGCCAGAGGCTCTGCCGTTACCTTTTTGGCTCAATCGTAGTGTCAAGTTTTTAATGAATCTTACCAGTCGGCCAGTCCGAAATTGGCTCTTTCGCCAAGCGGATTTAATCATTACTCAGTCAGCCTATTTTCAGCAAAAAATCGCTTCTCCACCCAATTCCCAAGTGGTTTTAATGGGGACAACCCATCAGATAGATTGGCGTTTAAAAACGGCCCATCGTTGTTCGCTCCAAGAACAGATTAATATCCTTTATTTGGGTTCTATCAATTACATTAATGATTTGGATTCTTTAATTCAGATTTTGATCTGTTTAAAACAACATCGGGCAGTACACTTGTCCGTAGTGGGAGGCGGCAAGCGTTTACCCTATTTACAACAACAGGTGGAAGCCCTAGGAATTACGACTTGTTTCCATGGCATTTGTTTTGATGCTGAGGTGAAAAATCGGGAGTTTTTACGGTGTCATTTTGGCTATAACGGTTATGTGTCTTCTACAGAGGTGGCCATTTCCTATAAATCCCTGGAATATCTAGCCCATGGTTTACCTTTATTGAATTCGACAAAGGGGGATACTCGTCAATTGGTGGAGTCGGAGGGGTGTGGGTTGAATTTTTTGCCCATCCGGCGATCGCGGAATGAGTTGGTCGGGAAAGTCTTAAAGTTAACCGATGATGATTATTACAAAATGCAACAGCAGGCCCTTAATACCTTTGAAAAATATTTTGCCTGGCCGGTATTTCAGCAAAATTTGACCCAGACCCTCAGCCAACTGGAAGAACATTCGTCAACCCATTAAATTCCTAGACGACTCCCCTGTTTTCTAAAACTGGGTTAAGGCATTTGTCGCGCAATTACCCCTCCCAAAACCAAGGCGATCGCCCCTAACCCTACACTACCCAGACTATAGAATAGGGTCATGGCCAAGGGTTTCGTGGTTAACATTAAAACGGTATCGAGGGTGTAGGTCGAAAACGTCGTATAGGAACCCAAAAAGCCAACGGCGAGAAAAACCCGCACATCGGGCAATAGGGCAACTCGTTCCAGGGCATAGGTCACTAAGAAACCCATTAACAGTGAACCCGTCAGGTTAACCATAAACGTTCCGTAGGGAAAGCCTTCTCCTAACCATTGGGCTAACCAAGTACTGATATAAAAACGACATAGGGCCCCCGGTATGGCCCCCAACGCAATGGCGATCGGAGTACGGATAGCGGGATCGAGGGGTGAAAAAAAGGTGAAAACTTTTTCGAGGGGTTCAAATAGCGACAAATCTTGGCTCCTGGCAGTTTTCAATTCAGGGGTAAGGCAATCATTCGGGAAGAAGTCAAGGCACCTAATTGCGGAATAACGAAGTATAACGGGGTGAAACGAGGTAAATCAAATGAAGTACCTAACCCCAACTCAAGTCTATCAAAAATATGGTTATCACCCAAGAACGACATCAGATTGGGGGGATCAAGGTAAAATTTCTTGTATTCGTTCCCCTGGTGGGCATCGTAGATCCCCTGAATCTGCCTTTGAGGGGGCTATCCCTGTAGAGAGAGAACGGGTCTTGTATGCTCGTGTAAGCACGAGAACTCAGAGCAACGAGCTGGAAACCCAGATTGCGTTTTTAGGAAAAGCCTATCCAGGGACAAGAGTAGTTCTGATTCCGAATTAGTTTGTGTCTTACCTGCGTTGCCACAGACTTGTCACGTAAGGGTTTCACCCAAAGAAGAGCTTATGAACTGTCTTTTGTCTCTTCCAATAAGCGTTTTTCAGTGAAATAAACACTGATTACAGGGATCTCGATAAAATCAAGAGTCTCAAAGTCTTATTCTCT
>JACCDQ011915942.1_pt1 | contig 22557 bp, 22 predicted proteins | sample 7446031 | NCBI WGS metagenome assembly JACCDQ01 (sample SAMN15323442, study PRJNA562643) | freshwater metagenome | isolation source: river surface water | place: USA:Blue River Watershed | collected 2017-08-17 | reverse complement strand
TGCAGTCTTGGTAGTTGCCGCAGATGATGGCGTTATGCCACAAACAATTGAGGCGCTAAATCACGCGCAGGCGGCGAATGTTCCAATCGTCGTTGCAGTCAACAAGGTCGATAAAGAAGGCGCTAACCCAGCGAAGATTCGTCAGCAGTTGACCGAGTTCAACCTGGTTGCCGAAGAGTACGGTGGCGACGTTATGTTCGTCGACGTATCGGCACTCACCGGCAAGGGCATCAAGGACCTCCTCGACGCCGTTCTGCTCACCGCAGACGCTGCCCTGGACATGCGCGCCAACCCGAACAAGGACGCCCGCGGTGTTGCCATCGAAGCAAACCTCGACAAGGGTCGCGGCTCGGTTGCTACCGTGCTCATCCAGTCGGGAACGCTGCGTGTTGGTGACTCGATTGTCGCTGGTGCGGCTCACGGTCGCGTTCGTGCGATGTTCGACGAAAACGGCAAGGCCGTTGAAGCAGCAGAGCCAAGCCGTCCGGTTCAGGTTCTAGGTCTTCAGTCGGTTCCTCGCGCTGGTGACACCTTCGTGGTAACCGAGGATGAGCGTCAGGCTCGCCAGATCGCCGAGAAGCGTGAAGCTGCAGACCGTAACGCTCTTCTGGCCAAGTCTCGCAAGCGCATCAGCCTCGAAGACTTCACCAAGGCTCTCGAAGAGGGCAAGGTCGAATCGCTCAACCTCGTCATCAAGGGTGACGTCTCGGGTGCTGTTGAGGCCCTCGAAGACTCGCTACTCAAGATCGAGGTCGACGACTCGGTTCAGTTGCGCATCATCCACCGCGGTGTTGGTGCAATTACCGAGAGCGACGTAAACCTCGCAACCGTCGACAACGCAATCATCATCGGCTTCAACGTCCGCCCGGACAAGAAGGCCAAGGAGCACGCCGACCGCGAGGGTGTCGACATCCGTCACTACTCGGTCATTTACGCGGCTCTCGAAGACATCGAGAACGCGCTCAAGGGCATGCTCAAGCCTGAATACGAAGAGGTTCAGACCGGTACCGCCGAGGTTCGCGAGCTGTTCAAGTCGTCGAAGGTTGGCACCATTGCCGGTTCGATCGTTCGCTCTGGCTCGATCAAGCGCAACGCTTCGGCTCGCGTGCTTCGTGATGGCAAGGTCATCGTCGAGAACGTCAAGATTGACTCGCTCAAGCGATTCAAGGACGACGCGACCGAGGTCAAGACCGACTACGAGTGTGGTATCGGCCTAGGTGGCTTCAACGACCTACAGCTCGAAGACATCATCGAGACCTACGAGATGCGCGAGAAGCCACGCGTCTAAGCGCGAGGCCTCACTAGTCGAAGGGATTAGCCATGGTTGATCACGCAAGAGCACGCAAGCTCGCCGAGCGCATCAAGGTGCTCGTGGCCGAGGCGCTCGAACGCACCGTGAAAGACCCAGACCTCGGTTTTGTAACCATTACCGATGTCAAGGTGACTCCTGATCTGCAGCACTCGAAGGTGTTTTACACCGTGTGGGGCAGCGACGAAGAAAAGCAGCGCAGCGCCGAAATCATCGAACGCAATCGCGGTCGTATTCGTGGTGAGGTGGGTCGACAGTTGTCGATCCGCCTGACCCCGACCGTTGAATTCGAGTTGGATGAGGTCCAGGACAACGCTGCCGCTCTGAACGAGTTGCTGGCCGAGGCCAAGATTCGCGACGAAGAACTGCACCGAATCGCCGAAGGCGCGAAGTACGCGGGTGAAGAGAACCCATACCGCGAACCAAAGAGCGTAAACGACGAAGATTCAGAAGACGAAGCAGACAGCTAAATGACTTCTGGTCTGTTGCTGGTCGATAAGCCCGAGGGCTTGACCAGTCACGATGTGGTCGCCAGGGCCAGACGTTGGTCGGGCACCCGCCGCGTTGGGCATGCAGGCACACTTGACCCAATGGCCACCGGTTTGCTCATTTTGGGTATCGACTCAGCCACCAAACTGCTGACCTTTCTGGTCGGCGAAACCAAGACTTACATCACCACGATCCGCCTTGGCGCGAGCACAATCACAGACGACCGCGAGGGTGAAATCACCGAGTATGCGCCCAGCGCAGCGATGACCGCCCTGGATGCCGGTGATACTCTTCGAACCAAGCTTGAAGCGGCTTTGGACGGCCTGCGCGGCGAGATCATGCAGGTGCCGAGTTCGGTCAGCGCAATCAAGGTCGATGGTCAACGTGCCTATGCCAAGGTTCGCTCGGGTGACGAGGTCAAACTCGCCGCTCGACCAATTACCATCTCGCGATTCGAGATCCTCGGTGACCCTCGCCACGAGCAGGTCGATGGTCACGACTTCATCGATTTCGATGCCATCATCGACTGCTCGTCGGGCACCTACATTCGCGCGCTGGCCCGTGACCTCGGGGCGGCGCTAGGGGTAGGCGGTCACCTGACCGCACTGCGCCGCACCCGCATCGGAAGCTACTCGATTGCGCAGGCGCATACCGCCGAGGCATTGCAAGACCTTCCTAAAGGCGAATTGCCGATCATGCCAGCCGCCGCCGCGGCACGCGAACAGTTTGCAGCGCGCGAACTAACTGCACAGGAGGTCATCGACCTTCGCCACGGCAAGCGCATCCGCAGCAGCGGCGAAACTGCTGAACCGATCGCCGCATTTGCGCCTGATGGAGCCCTGATTGCCATGCTGACCCGCAGCGGCAAAGACTTGAAATCACTTGTGGTGTTCAACGAGGTGAATGAATGACCGTTTTGCTCTATCAAATCGAATTATGGGTATGCCTTGCCGCATCACTCGTGCCGCTCGTGCTCGCTGCCATGAAGCGCCTGCCGAGCCTGGTATCTATTGGTGCCCTAGCGGTAGTCGAATTATTGCTGCTCGTGCAGTTGGTCGCATCCATTGTTTTGGTCATCGGGGGAGCGCGTGCCAAGGGCGACACCGTCGAGTTTTTCGGTTATCTGATCACGGCATTGTTGGTTCCGCTGGCGACCGGTTTTTGGGCACTGCTCGAGCGCACGCGCTGGTCGACATTCATTCTCGGAATCGGCGGTTTGACAGTGGCAATCATGCTTGTTCGCATGTATCAGATATGGTTTGGCACCTACTTCTAGGCCGCCAAATTCACTTTGATTTAACCTTGCGACACCTGTCGTTTACCTAAACAAAATCTGCGCTTAAGCGAGCAATTACAAGATTGAGCCATGGCTCAGTCCAAGACCGTCGCTACCGCAGAGACCGCACCGCTGGGTGCTCGTCGTCAGCTAGCAACTAAGCCGTTCTCAAAGGCCGACAAGCTCTTCTATCGAACTTCAAGCGTGGCTGCATACATCGCGGTTTCCATCGTTGGTTTGATCCTGCTCTTCCTTCTGGTACGCGCCTGGCCGGCCCTCGAAAAGCAGGGCATCAACTTCGTTCTCGGTTCAACCTGGGACGCCTCACCTGACAAGGTGATTTTCCAAATCGGTCCGATGCTCTGGGGTTCGCTCCTCGTGTCGCTAATCGGCCTCATCATCGCGGTGCCGATGGCGCTCGCGGTCGCATACTTCATCGAATTCATGGCTGCCAAGCGTGTGGCCAAGGTCGCCACCGTGCTTATCGACCTACTCGCGGCGCTGCCTTCGGTCGTTATCGGACTGTGGGGCATGGTCGTTTTCTCGCCGCTGGCGGCTCACTGGGCCAAGCTGCTCAACGAGGTGCTCGGCTGGATTCCGATCTTCGCCAACGACAGCGAAAACTTCATCGGTTCGCCATTCATCGCGGGCTGGATCGTGGCCGTAATGATCGTGCCGATCATTGCTTCGGTTAGCCGCGAAATCTTCTCTCAGATCGACCGCGACCTCATCAACGGTTCGCTTGCTCTCGGTGCCGGCAAGGCCAGCACGTTCTTCCGTGTCATTCTGCCAACCTCTGGTGGCGGTGTCGTCGGTGGCATCCTGCTTGGCCTAGGTCGCGCACTCGGCGAAACCGTCGCAATCTTCTTCGTTCTGAACCTGGTCTTCGACATCAACTGGGGCGACATCGTCGCTCCGAAGGGTGGCTCGGTCGCCTCGATGATTCTCGCCAAGTTCGGTGAAGCAACCGCAGAAGAGCTCAACGCTCTCATGGCTTCGGGTCTCGTGCTCTTCATCGTGACACTGTTGGTCAACTGGCTGGCCGCCTTCATCGTCGCTAAAGCCCAGCCGTGGAGAAAGTAATCATGACTACTTTTGAAGCAAGCAAAGAGCTAAACCTGAGCCCGGTTGCCCGCCCGGCACATGCCGAACCATGGAAGCGCAAGGACCCAAAGCAGGTCCTAGGCGTTTCACTAGCGGCGATCCTGCCAGTGCTCATCACCTGGATTATCGGTACGACCATATCGGCCGACCCAACGATCGCAGTCGTCGCGCTCTTCCTGCCGTTGCAGCTCGTCGCCGCAGGCATCATGGGCGTGCGCATCTTTGGTCGCCGCGGCATTGCCGAATCGCTGCTAATCGTCTTCACGATTCTGTTGACTGTTCTGGTTGGCTCGCTGCTGCTTAGCGTTCTTTGGTCGGTGGTTTCGGCCGGCGCGCAGACCATCTCGTGGACCTTCCTGAGCCAGAACAACGTCTACATCTCGCCGACCACATCGCTCGAATACGGTGGCGTCGGTCACTCGATCATCGGAACCCTGTTGATTGTCGGCTTGACCACTCTCGTGACCGTTCCATTCGGTATCGCTATCGCGGTCTACCTCACCGAAACCCGTGGCAAGGCTCGCGGCGTCATTCGCATCCTGATTCAAGCGATGTCTGGTCTGCCTTCGGTCGTTGCCGGTCTATTCGTTTACTCGGCCTTGATCGCCAGCGGAATCACCCAGTACGCCGGTTGGGCCGGCTCTCTTGCCCTGCTGCCGCTGATGTTGCCAACCGTGGCTCGCATCGCCGAAGAGGCCCTGCGCCTGGTGCCAGCCGACTACCGCAACGGTGCACTTGCTCTCGGCGCACCTGCATACCGCGCCTTCCTGCAGGTGACCCTGCCAGCCGCCAAGACCGGTATCGTCACCGCGGTTCTGCTCGGTATCGCCCGAATCATTGGTGAAACCGCTCCGCTGCTGCTCACCACCTTTGCGGCCAACAACACCTCGTTCAATTTGTTCTCGGGTTCGATGTCGTCGCTGCCGACTTACCTTTACCAGTACATCTCGAACGGCAACGACACCAGCACCCAGCGCGCCTGGGGTGCCGCGCTGGTCGTGTTGATGCTCGTGGGCATCCTGTTCACCACCGCTCGTGTTCTCGGTCGTTCAAAGAAGACCACCTCAAAGTCTCTAACCAAGGCAACTAACGCCCGAAAGGCTAAGTAATCATGGCTATCAGCACCGCCTCGGCTCTGCACTCAGAGAACGTCAACGTCTGGTTTGGCGAGCGTCACGTCCTCAAGGATGTTTCACTGACCTTCCCGAGCAATCAGGTCACCGCGCTGATTGGCCCTTCAGGCTGCGGCAAGAGCACCTTCTTGCGCACTCTGAACCGTATGCACGAGCTGATTCCGGGTGCCGGTTTCGGTGGCGCGGTCCTGCTTGACGGCCAGGACATCTATGGCGACGGCGTTGACCCGGTCGACGTGCGCATCAAGATCGGAATGGTCTTTCAGAAGCCAAACCCGTTCCCAACCATGACCATTCGCGACAACGTGCTCTCGGGTCTCAAGCTCTCAGGCCGCAAGACCAGCGACGCCGATGAACTGGTCGAGACCTCCCTGCGCCGCGCATCAATCTGGAACGAGGTCAAGGACCGTCTCGGCGACCCAGCACTGAGCTTGTCGGGCGGCCAGCAGCAGCGTCTGTGCATCGCACGGTCGCTGGCGATGGACCCTGAAGTTCTATTGATGGATGAGCCGTGCTCGGCCCTCGACCCGGGTTCAACCCGTCGCATCGAGGAGACCATCGTTGAGCTCAGCGAGTCGATGACCATCGTCATCGTGACCCACAACATGCAGCAGGCCCAGCGCGTTGCTGACCAGACCGCGTTCTTCCTCGCCACCGACGGAAACCCAGGTCACGTGGTCGAATTTGGTGCCACCGAAGACATCTTTGAGCGTCCGAAGGACCCACGCACCAACGACTACGTCAACGGTCACTTCGGCTAGAAACCCAAAGTTAACCTTCGCTTCAATCGCCAGACAAGTTGGCGGGGCATCCAGTTCACTTTGATGTCATCAAATGAATACATCGGATCAAACCCCGACTTCGCAAACTAAGGAGAAACAATGCGTAAGACCAGCGGCCTTCTCGCCACAGTCGCAATTCTTGGCTCGGCACTTCTCGCCGGCCCTGCAGCTCAGGCTGCACCAGTAGCAATCACCGGCGGCGGTTCGTCGTTCGCAGCAGGCATCATCACCACCTGTGCTGCTGCTTACACCACCAACACCGTGACCTACACCGCGTCTTCGTCGGGCACCGGCCGCAGCAACTTCGCTAACGGCAGCATCAACTTCGCTGGCTCGGACGCCGCATACAACGCAACTGACAAGAAGCCTTCAGGCTTTGTCTACGTGCCAATCATTGGTGGCCCAGTTGCCATCGTGTTCAACATCCCTGGCGTAAAGACCCTGAACCTTGACGCAACCACCGCAGGCTCAATCTTCTCGGGCAAGATCACCAAGTGGAACGACGCCGCAATCAAGAAGCTCAACCCAAAGGCGGCTCTGCCTGCTTCGACCATCAACGTGAACTACCGTTCGAGCAACTCGGGCACCACCCAGAACGTTGCCAACTACCTGTTCCAGAACAAGGCAGCCGGTTGGTCGGTTAGCCAGTCATGGGCAACCGCTTCGGGCCAGTCCACTCCAGTTGGTGCCGGTGCAGCTACTTCGGCAGCTCTAGCCGACAAGGTTGCTTCGACTGCAAACTCGATCGGTTACGCCGACCTGGTTGACATCAAGAAGAAGAGCCTGGCGACCGCTGCACTCAAGAACGGTGCTGGCCAGTTTGTTCAGCCAACCGCTCAGGCAGCAGCTAAGTACCTCGCTGCTCAGGCAGTTGACGTCAAGGGCAAGGGTCTTGTCACCATCGACTTCACCAAGAAGGTTCCTGGTGGTTACAACCTCAGCATCCTGACCTACATGATTGCTCCAACCGACGCGAGCGACACCGCCAAGGCTCTGGCAGTCAAGGACTTCGCGAACTACATCGTGAAGAGCTGCGCTCCTGCAAAGGCCGCAGACCTCGGTTACGTTGCGCTGACCGGTGCTCTGAAGAGCTCGGCTCTGATGCTGATCGGTTCAATCGACTAATCGAACGCAAAATTGGCGAGGGAGTGTGGCTTAGGCCGCACTCCCAAGCCCGTTTCAAAAGCAACAACTGAAAGGCAAACGGAGAGTGTTCAACACGAAGCGAATCGCGGCTACAGCCGCAATGATCTCGGCAGCAATCTTGACCTTGACCGGATGCACGCCTCCGATGCCACCAGAGGTTCGCGCGGCGCTCGCCGAAAAGACCTACACCTGTGTCGCCGGCACCTCAGCAGTCTCCGTCCCTCACGCGATCGGTGACCTAGCCAACGGCTGGCAGGACGCCATGGTCTCAGCCTGCCCGGATATGTCATTCACCGTGGCGACTGACCCAGCCGCCGCACAACTGAACATCGACGCCACCGGGGTAGTGCCTGCGGGCGCATACGCCTCGGTTCCATTCGCGCTTGATGCAACTGTTGTAGCCGTCAACATCTCTGGCTTGACCGCACTTAACCTCACCGCGGCCAGCATCGAAGGCATTCTCAACGGAACCATCACCGACTGGTCAGACAAGGCAATCGCGGCAGCTAACCCGGGCATCGACATGACCCCTGAGCCGATTGTTCTCGACCCTCGAATTCAGACCAACGGCCTCAAGCCTCTGACCGACTGGCTCGCTCGTCTCAACAACGGCAAGTTCGATGCCAGCAAGTTGAAGTCGGTGCCTCAGCTGGCCATCGACGATGCCATGACCTTGCCTGAGGGCGGCATCGCCTTCTTGCCTTACTCGGTCAACGCCGAGGCCATGTGGATCACTGCCGGCATTGTGCTCGACACCAAGCACCCGAACGACACCGCGGTTGTGCCTGACTCAGACCACATCAACTCGGGCGGCAGCCAGCTGAAAGTCAAGAAGTCGGCTCAGGCGATCACCGTCGAGCTCAACCCGAATGCCAAGCCGCTTGCCCCGGCAGGTCAAGACAAGGCCGTCGACCCGTACCAAGCCGTGTATGCGGTTCCGTTGAGCCTGACCGGCGAAGATAACCTGGTTGCACGCGCCATCGCTCGCTTCCTACTTCGCCAGGACTCGCAGGGCATGCTTGGTGCCAGCTACCTGCTTCCAATTCCTGAGGCCGTTCGTGTCGAGGTCCTCGACCTAGTTTCAAAGGGCTTGTCGATCAAGGTCGACGCGACTCCCGAAGCAACCAACTAACGCCAGGCTCATACCCTCTCTTTGGCCTAGGTAGGCTAGAGGAATGACAAAAATCCAGCGTTCGCTTGGCATTGGTCGACTGCTGATTGCCCTCTACGGCATCCTTGCTGCAGCGGCCACGGTACGTGCTTCGTACCAGCTGCTACGCAAGTTCGAAGAGGCTCCGCTGGCTTATTCGCTTTCGGCCGTAAGCGGACTGGTTTACATCATCGCTACGGTAGCGCTCGCCAAATCAGGTGCTCGCTGGCACCGTATCGCCCTCGCGACCATTACCTTCGAACTCATCGGAGTGCTCGCCGTCGGCACGCTCAGCCTGACCCACCCAGACCTATTCGCCCACAACAGTGTGTGGAGCTACTTCGGTCTCGGCTACGGTTTCGTGCCGCTGGTGTTGCCGATCTGGGGCCTGCTGTGGCTTCGCAAGAACCGGGCCAACCAGGCGCAGGGCAACTAATTTCTCGGGCAAACTGAACGCAAACATCAACAACTAGGACGCAATGGAACACTGGTACGGGCTAAACGAGGTCAATCCCGACTTCGCTGACACCGTCGTAACCATCGGCAAGTTCGATGGCGTGCACCTCGGGCACCAGCGTCTCGTCGCCGAGGCGATAAACATCGCCGATGAGCATTCGCTGGCTTCGGTCGTCCTGACGTTCGATCGCCACCCGAATGCAATTTTGAACCCGACGCAGTCGACGGTCCCTTTGACCGGCGCAAAACAGAAGGCCCACCTGCTCGAGCAACTCGGAGTCGACGCGATGCTCACGCTCCCGTTTGACGAAGCGCTCGCAAACATGCCGGCCGAGGCCTTCATCGAAGAAATTTTGGTGGATGCCCTGCACGCCCGCGCCGTCGTTGTGGGGCAGGGGTTCCGTTTCGGTGCCGGCGGTGAGGGCGACATCGCGCTCTTGCGTTTGATTGGTCTCGAGCGGGGTTTCACGGTGCGTGAGGTGGCTCATGCCGAACTCGATGGCGAGAAGATCTCATCCACTCGAATTCGCGAAGCCCTCGATGCTGGTCGCGTCGAAGAGGCCGCACGCATGCTCGGCCGCAACCACCAGGTGCGCGGCATCATCGAGCACGGCAAGAAGCTTGGTCGCACCATCGGTTTCCCGACCGCAAACATGTCGCGCTCGGCCGAGGGTTACCTCCCGCTCGACGCTGTTTATGCGGGCTGGCTCATCGTGAACCACGAGGATGGCAGCCAAACCGGCTATCCGGCCGCGCTCTCGGTCGGCATAAACGAGACCTTCGAGGCCGTGCCGCGAGTGCTAGAGGGATTCGTGCTTGATCGCGATGACCTCGACCTCTATGACCTCGACGTCACGATGGAGTTCGTTAGTTTCATTCGCCCGACGCTCAAGTTCGACGGCGTCGAATCGTTGATTGCCGCGATCAAGGCCGATGTCGAGCGCATCCGCATAGTGCTTGCTTAGACTCGAAACATGAATTTTGCAGAAGCTGTTCAGTCTGGTCTGAAGAATTACTTCAAGGTCGTTGGCCGCGCATCGCGTCGCGAGTATTGGTACTTCCAGCTCTTCGTTCTGCTGGTCGGCATCGTCGCCTCGACCCTCGATGGCATCATCTTTCCGCTTCCTGCGGATGCCAGCATCGCCGACACCTTCTTGAAGGCTCCAATCAGCCTGGTCTTCCAGCTCGGCCTGCTGATTCCACAAATCACCCTGATGGGACGCCGCTTCCGTGACGTCGGTTTTAGCGCCAAGTGGCTGTTGCTCTGGCTGGTGACGGTCGTGTTCGCGTTGCTAGTGGTTTTCGCATACGGCAGCGTTGAGCAGATGGGTCAGGCCGGCACTCTCGAGGGCGATCTGAACGTGCTCGGTTACCTTGCGCCCGCCTTGTTGATCTCGGCCGGCATCCAGCTGTTTTTCTTCATCCTGACCCTGCAGCCGACCAAGACCGGCGCTCAGGGCAACAAGTACGCCGATGACTACGACCCGACTCGCGACCCTAAGAGCGACGACTTCAACCCTGAAATTCAGGACTGGCAGCCAAAGCTCTAGCCTCAGCATCGGCACATAAACCAAGTCCCAAATGGGGGATGGGCTTGAGCCCTTCTCGCGTTTCGACTAGGCTAGCCAGGTTGCCGTGTATCGGCCGCGGAAAAAGAGAGCCAAAACAGCCCGTTTTGTGCGCCGCGCAGCGAATCGAAGGAGTCACTTATGGCACTAGACGCAGCAGTGAAGACTGCAATCATCAATGAGTACGCAACCCACCCAGGTGACACCGGTTCGCCTGAGGTTCAGATTGCTGTTCTCAGCAAGCGCATCAAGGACCTAACCGAGCACCTCAAGGAGCACAAGCACGACCACCACAGCCGTCGTGGTCTGTTGATCCTTGTTGGTCAGCGTCGTCGTCTACTCAGCTACCTGCAGGGTGTTGACATCGCTCGCTACCGTGCTCTCATCGAGCGCCTCGGTCTGCGTCGCTAATCGCAGATTTCAGTCTTACGGAAGTCGCCTCGGGCATGCTCGGGGCGATTTTCCTTTAACCCGAAGTTCACCGAGTCGCGCTCTGTCATTTGTCGGGCTGCTCTGCTAGCCTTGAAAACGAGCACCGTGGCAGGTTTGCTGGTCTTCGGTTGCAGTTCTTGAGCAGGTTTTCTCAAGCGCTACAACTGCAGACCAGGGCATCCCTCCAATGTGGGCAAGTTACTTGCCGCGTTTAGCTCACGCGCGAACATCGCATACCGCCAAAAATGGTGGTCGATTCTCGCGCAACGAGGAACAAAGAGGAGGGACCGTGGAAGGTCCAGAAATCAAATTTGCCGAAGCGATCATCGACAACGGCAAGTACGGAAAGCGCGTAGTTCGCTTTGAAACCGGTCGTTTGGCTCAGCAGGCACAGGGTGCCGCAGCCGTTTACATCGACGAAGAAACCATGCTGTTCTCGGCTACCACTGCAAGCAAGCAGCCGAAGGATCAGTTCGACTTCTTCCCACTAACCATCGACGTTGAAGAGCGCATGTACGCCGCGGGCAAGATTCCTGGCAGCTTCTTCCGTCGTGAGGGTCGTCCATCAACCGAGGCAATCCTTGCCTGCCGTCTGATCGACCGCCCACTGCGCCCGTCATTCGTTGACGGTCTGCGCAACGAGATCCAGGTTGTCGTCACCGTTATGGCAATCGAGCCAGACGAGATGTATGACGTTGTCGCAATCAACGCGGCATCGATGTCGACCCAGCTCGCCGGTCTGCCATTCTCGGGTCCAATCGGTGGTGTGCGTGTTGCACTCATCGACGGCCAGTGGGTTGCATTCCCTAAGCACTCACAGCTCGACCGTTCGGTTTTCGACATGGTCGTTGCCGGTCGCGTCATCGTTGAGAACGGCGTCGAAGACGTCGCAATCATGATGGTTGAGGCCGAGGCCAGCGAAAACGCCTGGACCCTCATCAAGGAAGAGGGCGCAACCGCTCCTTCGGAGGACATCGTTTCGCAGGGTCTTGAGGCTGCAAAGCCGTTCATCAAGGCTCTTGTCGCCGCTCAGCAGAAGCTAGCCGACGAGGCTGCCAAGCCGACCGCCGAGTACCCGGTCTTCCTGCCTTACACCGACGAGGTTTACGCTGCCGTTGAGGCCGCTGCTGGTGCCGAGCTTGCTCGCGTTTACCAGATCGCCGACAAGGTCGAACGACAGGATGCCGACGACGCGCTCAAGGCTGCAACCAAGGAGGCTCTCGAGGCAAAGCTCGACGAGGCTCAGATGGCTCAGTTCTCGGCCGCATACAAGTCAGTCACCAAGAAGATCATGCGTACCCGCGTGCTCAAGGAAGGCATCCGTATCGACGGTCGTGGCCTTCGCGACATCCGCAAGCTCGACGCTGAGATCCACGTGATCCCTCGCGTTCACGGTTCGGCGCTGTTCCAGCGTGGCGAGACCCAGATTCTCGGTGTCACCACTCTGAACATGCTCAAGATGGAGCAGCAGATCGACGCCCTGACCCCGGTCAAGTCGAAGCGCTACATGCACAACTACAACTTCCCTCCTTACTCAACTGGTGAGGTCGGTCGTGTTGGCACCCCTAAGCGCCGCGAAATCGGTCACGGTGCTCTTGCAGAGCGCGCACTGGTTCCAGTGCTTCCTGCTCGTGAAGAGTTCCCATACGCCATCCGTCAGGTTTCGGAGGCTCTTGGCTCAAACGGTTCGACCTCAATGGGTTCGGTCTGTGCCTCGACTCTCGCGCTCCTGAGCGCTGGTGTTCCACTGCGCGCACCGGTTGCCGGTATCGCAATGGGTCTGATCTCAGACGAAATCGACGGCAAGACCCAGTACGCCGCTCTGACCGACATCCTCGGTGCAGAAGACGCACTGGGCGACATGGACTTCAAGGTCGCTGGTACCCGTGAATTCGTTACCGCAATCCAGCTTGACACCAAGCTCGACGGCATTCCTGCCTCGGTTCTCGCCGGCGCACTGACTCAGGCTCGTGAGGCTCGCCTCGCAATCCTCGACGTCATGGCTCAGGCAATCAACGAACCAGACGAGATGGCTCCAACCGCTCCACGCGTTATCGCTGTGAAGATCCCGGTTGACAAGATCGGTGAGGTCATTGGTCCAAAGGGCAAGATGATCAACCAGATCCAGGAAGACACCGGCGCAGACATCTCGATCGAGGACGACGGCACCGTTTACATCGGTGCAACCGATGGTCCTTCGGCTGAAGCTGCAAAGGCTGCCATCAACGCGATTGCAAACCCACACGTGCCAGAAATCGGCGAGCGCTTCCTCGGAACCGTCGTCAAGCTGGCTGCGTTCGGTGCATTCGTATCGCTCGTACCAGGCAAGGACGGCCTGCTCCACATCTCAGAGCTCAAGCACCTAAACGGTGGCAAGCGCGTTGAGAACGTTGAGGACGTCCTCGAGGTCGGTCAGAAGCTCCAGGTTGAGATCACCAAGATCGACGACCGTGGCAAGCTTTCGCTGGCTCCTGTTCGCGAAGGCGAAGAGGCTGCAGCCGAGTCGACCGACGAATAACAACTAAAAAGAAAGTTCTGCGTCTTGAACGTAATTAGTTTTCCGCTTGACCAGAACGAACTCGAGTTCACCGCTTCGGGAGGCACCACGGTTCGCCGTAGTGTCCTTCCGAGCGGTGTTCGCGTTTTAACCGAGACCGTTCCGGGTGCGCAGAGCGCATCCGTTTCATTCTCGGTCGCTGTTGGATCACGCGATGAGACCAACGGCCACTTCGGTTCGACCCACTTTCTAGAACACCTGTTGTTCAAGGGAACCAAGCGTCGCACCGCACTCGACATCGCAATCGCTTTTGACTCGGTCGGTGGTTCATCAAACGCCTCGACCGGCAAGGAGCACACCAGCTACTACGCCCGCGTGCAAGACAAGGCTCTGCCGCTGGCCATCGACGTCATCGGTGACATGCTTACCAGCTCGCTAATCGACCCGGTCGAGTTCGAAAACGAACGCACCGTGATTCTCGAAGAGCTCGCGATGAACGACGACGACCCGCAGGATGTCGCGCACGAGGCCTTTGCAGCCGCGGTCCTCGGTTCACACGAACTCGGTCGCCCAATCGGCGGCACCGAAGAGACCATCAACGCCGTCACGCGCGACGCTGTCTGGGAGCACTATCAGGCCAACTACCGCCCGCAAGATCTAGTGGTCGCAGCCGCCGGTGGAGTCGATCACGATCAGGTCGTTCGACTCGTCCAGCAATCCCTTATGGATGCAGGCTGGCGCCTCGACCTTGCCGCCGCTCCAGCACCGCGCCGAGCTCAGACTGCTGCCGAGATTCCTACCGGCCGCAAGCTGCAGGTCATCAATCGACCGATTCAGCAGGCCAACGTTCTGGTCGGCTGCCAGGGGCTGATCGGCCAAGACGACCGCCGCTACGCGATGGCGATTCTCAACACCGTGCTCGGCGGCGGGATGAGCTCGCGCCTGTTCCAAGAAATTCGTGAGAAGCGCGGTCTCGCATACAGCGTCTATTCGTTCAACCAAGGTTATTCCGATGGCGCATACTTTGGGCTTTATGCCGGTTGTTCGCCTGCCAAGACCACCGAGGTCACGCGTTTGATGCTCGAGGAGTTCACCAAGCTCGCAAACGACGGCATCACCGCCGATGAACTCGAGCTAGCCAAGGGCAACATCAATGGCGGCATGGCGCTGAAGTTTGAAAGCACTCAGGCTCGCATGAGTCGTCTGGTCGGCACCGAGCTGATCAACGGTGAGTTCTATGACCTCGATGCAACCATCGAGCAGTTCAATGCAGTAACCGCCGAAGACGTGCGCGCGCTGGCCGCCGATCTGCTGACTCGCAGCCGTTCGATTGTTGCCGTCGGAGACATCGGCGAAGCTCACTTTGACGAGTTTCTGTAACCTAGACGCATGACCATCAAAGTTGCAGTCGTCGGTGCTACCGGCCGCATGGGCAAGCTGGCCCTCGAACTCATCGATGCCGCCCAAGACCTAGCCCTGCACGCCGCGCTCGATTCAAAAAGCGAACTGACGGATGCGCTCGGCGCCGATGTGCTCTTCGAGGTGACCCGTCTTGAGGTCAGCGAGCAGGTCGTCGATTTCGCTATCGCAAACGGTCTCAAGGTAGTCGTCGGCACCAGCGGTTGGGGCGCAAACAAGCTCGCCGCAGTCGAGGCGAAGGTTGCCGCAGCTAACGCCAATGGCGTCGCAGCCGCAGTTGTTGTCGTGCCTAACTTTTCAATCGGTTCGATGCTCGGCAGCAAGTTTGCCGCGATGGCAGCCAAGTTCTTCGACTCGATCGAGATCGTCGAGGCTCATCACGCCGGCAAGATCGATTCGCCTTCGGGCACCGCGGTTCGCACCGCCGAGATGATTGCCGAGGCCCGCGCCGGCCTAACCCAACCGCTGATTCCAGGCGTCGGTCAGACCGCCCGCGGTGAAGTGGTTGCTGGCGTTCCGATTCACAGCCTGCGCCTCGCCGGTGTCAGCGCCAAGCAAGACGTGCACTTCGGCGGCGACAGCGAGGTGCTCACCATCAGTCACGAGGTTTCGTCGGTTCGCTCATACTCGCAGGGCATTCTGACTTCGATTCGTTTCGCAAACCAGGGCAGTGGCCTAACCGTCGGCCTTGCACAGGTGCTGGGCGTCTAAATGACCGGAGCCAAACTCGGTGCCGTCGTCATGACGGCGTTGACCGTGATGTATGTGTTCCTGCTCGGCGAAAAAGGCTGGGTGCTAGTTCAACAGCCGAACGTCATTGCGAAGGTCATGGGCGGGCTCATCCTCGCGTTTCCCGCGGTCGCGCTATGGGCGATCATTCGCGAGCTCGTGTTTGGCCTCAAGATCGAAAAACTCGGCAAGCGCCTCGAAGACGCCGGCGAATGGCCACACTTCAACTTTGTGCTTCGCCCTAGCGGTCGCCCGACTCGCGACTCTGCAAACCTCGAATTCGAACGCGTACGAGCCCTCGTCGAGGCCAACGAATCCGACTGGAAGTCCTGGTTCACCCTCGGCTTGGCCTATGACGCATCCGGCGACCGTCGTCGTGCTCGTTTGGCAATGAGAAAGGCCCTGGCGCTATGCGCACAGGGCCAATCAAACTAGCGAACGGCTATTAGCCGCGAATCACACCGATTCGACGGAGTCCTAGCCAGATCTGGCAGCCGAGGCAGTAGGCAAACGCCGCGTTCAAGAACGCCGCGATGAACGCGAAACCGGCGAATAGTGCGACGCCGTACTGGAAGCCGAACGCCGAGGTGACTAGACCGAGCGAGGCCACCAAGAAACCGACGGTTTGTGCGAACTGCGGTGGGCGAGGGTCTTCGAGCTCCTTTGGCGCAGCCAGACGCGGGCGCACAAACTTCTTGAAGATCAGACCGTATGGGTGACGGCTGTTGCCAAGGGTCGAGCCGACCAGGAACAGTGCATCAATGATTGCCAGCAAGATAAAGCCAGCGGTTTCGGTGCTCTTGTCGAGGCCGAGGAATACGGTGATGAGCAGCAACACCGAGGTGATTGCCGCGCCGAAACGTGGGCCGCGTGGGTCGATGCCCGTCTTGTTTGAAGTGCTCATTAGATTTCGAAGCTCTCTTTCTGGATCTCTTCTAGTTCTTGTTGAATAACGCTAACTTTGGGTGCTCCACCGATACGTGATTTGATGCGACCCTTCGAGTCGAGAACCAGCGTGGTGGGAGTCTGAAGCACGTTGAACTTCTTGGCGAGTTCAAGGCGGTTGGTGATGTCGATTTCAACATGCAGGATGCCGTCATCGGCCTTCTCGAGTTCGCTCAGCAGGCGCGCGGTCTGGGTGCACTGCGTGCAGTATTCGCTCGAGAACTGAATGAACGTGGTCTTGCGGCCAAACTTGCTGACCAGGTTGCCGTTCTTGAGTGCTGCGAGTTCTTTGAGGTTGACGATTCCGCCATCGCGTACCGACTTGGATTTTCCGGTCCGGTTGCGCCAAACCAAGCCTGCAATCGCGGCAACAATTGCTAGGCCGATGACAATGGCGATTTTCGCCTCGAGGACCATAGAAAAACATTAAGACGCGGACGCATCCGGTTGGGCTATGTGTCAGATTGTGACGCCCCAAGACGGCTAGGCTAGTGGCGTGTCAGACATCGTATTTCGCAGTGACGTAACCGTTGAGCTCGTGCGCGCAAGTGCCGCCGACTCAGACGTGCTCTTTGCAGCACGTGTTTCAACTCAGGGTGAGCAGACTCTCGAGTCGGCCGCCGCTCAGACTTCGGCAGCCGAAGACGAGAAGCGCAACAAGGGTCTAATCAACTACCTGATGCGCGACCGTCACGGCAGCCCATTCGAACACAACTCGATGACCTTCTATGTTCAGGCGCCGATCTTTGTGTTCCGCGAGTTCATGCGACACCGCATCGCTTCTTACAACGAAGAATCGGGTCGTTACAAGGAGCTCAGCCCAACCTTCTACGTGCCTGGTCCAGACCGCAACCTGATACAGGTCGGCAAGGCCGGTCACTACGAGTTCTTGCCAGGCACCGCCGAGCAGGTCGCTCTAGTTGAGCAGGAATCACGCACCGCTTCGATCGCGGCATACGAGTCATACCAGCGCATGCTGGAGGCCGGTGTCGCTCGCGAGGTCGCTCGCATCGTGCTGCCGCTCAACATCTACTCGAGCATGTATGTGACCATGAACGCTCGCGCTCTGATGAACTTCCTGAGCCTGCGCACCAAGCGCGAAGGCACTCACTTTCCGTCATTCCCTCAGCGTGAAATCGAAATGTGCGCCGAGAAGATGGAAGAGTTCTGGGCCGAGCTCATGCCTTACACCTACGAGGCGTTCAACCAGCACGGACGCGTCGCGCCGTAAGCAGTTTTGCTAGGAACCCTGGGTCAATCGCCCAGGGTTTCTTTTTTATCCACGGGCGGGTAACGCCGATCGACCGCCGACAACTTTGAGTTGCGCAGAGCGATGAACAACAGTAGGCCGACGATGACCGCGCTAATCAGGTCAAGCGCGATGGTCAGCACGAAAGTGGTCGCCAACAGCAGCGCATCCAGTCTTGATTCTTTTGCGAGCGTTTTGAGTTCGCCCAGTTTGACCATGCGAGCTGTGGTTGCGAAGAGCACGCCCGCGAGTGCTGCCAGAGGAATCTTCGCGACCAACCATGGCGCCAAGAGGACAAACAGCGCCAAGAAGATCGCGTGCGAAAGCGCCGAAAGTCGCGAGTGGCTGTGATTGCGCACATTCACCGCAGTGCGGGCAAGAGCCGCGGTTGCCGGCACGCCACCAAAGAACGGCACGACCAAATTCGCTAAGCCTTGACCGAAGAGTTCGCGATTCGAATCGTGGCCGACCTTTGCTCCGGCCAGACGATCGGCAACCTTGGCCGACAACAGGCTTTCTAGTGCAGCGAGCGTCGCCACGGCAAGCGCACTAGGCGCAAGAGCGACCCAGTTCGTGCTGGTCATGAAGTCGGCTTTGGGTGAAGCCAGCAGCGCAGGCAGAGTGCCAATTTGTCGCACTTCGAGCTGCGCCAAAAGAGTCACCAGCATTGCAGCAGCCACCGCGACCAGCGCAAATGGCAAGCGAGGCAATAGGCGTTCTCCGAGCAGGATCAACGCAGCACAACCAAGCGCCAGCCAGATGCTCGCCCAATTCGCGTGACCTAGTTGCGCGAGCGCATCCCATGCCGATTGCCAGACGTGATCGCTCGAGCCAACCTTGACGCCGAGCGCGGTCGGAATCTGCTGCAGGGCAATCACCACCGCGATTCCAGCGGTGAATCCCTCGATGATGGCTGTCGGGATGCGATGCACGTGATCGCCGAGTTTCAAGGCTGCCGCGAGGGTCAGAAGTAAGCCGGCCATCAGGCCGACGGCCAGCACCGCGTCTGTGCCGAATTGGTGAACGATAGGCAACAGCACCACCGTCATCGCGCCGGTCGGGCCTGAGACCTGGTATCGACTGCCGCCAAAGATTGCAGCGATAGCGCCAGCGAGTACTGCGGTGACGATTCCTGAGGTCGCGCCGAGCCTGCTGGCGATGCCGAATGCTAGGGCGAGGGGGAGGGCAACAATGGCGACCGTGAGGCCGGCGACTAGGTCGGTCTTGGGTGTGGCGAACGACTCAACCAGGTCAGCCTTCGTTGGCAATAGCCTCACGGTCCCGAGTCTGGCGAAACCCAGAGGTGAAGTCAAATAGCCTTCGCGGTAGTGTTGTAGCCATGTCTCACAACCACAAAGACCTTTTCGGCCAGGTGCTAGTTGCACTGGTGACCCCGATGAACGCCGACGGCGAAGTCGACTGGGACGCAACCGAGAAGCACATCGACTATGTGATTTCGAATGGCGCTGATGGCGTTGTCGTCACCGGCACCACCGGTGAGACCAGCACCCTGACCGACGCAGAGAAGCTGCGCCTCGTTGAGGTTGCCAAGTCGGTTTCGGGTGGTCGCGCCAAGATCATCACCGGCGGTGGTTCGAACGAAACCGCTCACGCCATGCAGCTTTACAAGGCCAGCGAGAAGGCCGGCGCTGACGGCGTCATGATCGTCACGCCTTACTACAACAAGCCAACCCAGGCTGGTGTGCTCACGCACTTCCGTCTGATTGCAGACGCTACCGACCTGCCTGTGATTCTGTATGACATTCCGGGGCGCGCTGGCATCCCGATCGCATACGACACCTTCTTGCGTGCCGCCAAGCACCCAAACATCATCGCGGTCAAGGACGCCAAAGGTGATTTCGCTCAGGCCTCGCGCATCATGAACGAGACCGACCTTCTCTACTTCTCGGGCGACGACTCAAACGTTTTGCCACACATCGCTATTGGTGCAACCGGACTTATTGGCGTGACCGCCAACATTGCGCCGGCCGCATACCGCGAAATGATCGATGCGACCAACCGCAATGACTTCCACCACGCGCTCAAGGTGCACAACGCCCTCGAGCCTCTGCAGCGTGCTGCCATGACACATGTTCCTGGCACCGTTGCGGCCAAGTACATCCTGCACGGTCTGGGCCTCATCAACAGCCCACGTGTTCGCCTTCCGCTGGTTGGTCCAGAAGACCACGAAGCGGCTCGCATCGAGCAGGAGCTCGACCGCGTTGGCGTCGTGCCTGGTCTCAGCTTTGAAAACTTCCGTCCAGATCGCAATGCAGCCGCCGGTGGTGCGCTGCCAAAGGTGGCTGGCACAACCCGCTAGAGATAGCGAGAACAGAGGGGAACCTTTGGTTCAAACCCTTCCAGAACCGGCGAAGCTTCGTCCGGGAGTACTACGAATCATCCCGCTCGGCGGCATCGGTGAAATCGGTCGCAACATGACCGTTTTCGAGATCAACGGCAAGCTGCTCATCGTCGACTGTGGCGTGCTCTTCCCTGAGGAGCACCAGCCGGGTGTCGACGTGATTCTGCCTGACTTCGGCTATCTGCGCGACCGCATGGATGACGTGCTCGGCATCGTGCTAACCCACGGTCACGAGGACCACATCGGCGGCGTGCCATACCTGTTGCAGTTGCGAAATGACGTCCCGCTGCTCGGTTCGGCGCTGACCTTGGCGCTCGTCGAGGCGAAGCTCAAGGAACACCGCATCACGCCTTACACCCATGTCGTGCGTGAGGGTCAGCACGAGAAACTCGGCGACTTCAACCTCGAATTCGTGGCCGTGAACCACTCGATTCCGGATGCGCTCGCCGTGCTGATGCGCACCCCGGCCGGTTCGGTGCTGCACACCGGTGACTTCAAGATGGACCAACTGCCGCTCGACGGTCGCCTGACCGACCTCCGTGCCTTTGCGCGCATCGGCGAAGAGGGTCTCGACCTGTTCATGTCAGATTCAACTAATGCGGATGTGCCGGGCTTCACCCCGCTTGAGAAAGACATCGGTCCTGTGCTCGAGAACGTGATTGCACGCACTCGACGTCGAGTCATCGTGGCCAGCTTCTCGAGCCACGTTCACCGCGTTCAGCAGGTCGTCGATGCCGCAGCAGCCAACGGCCGCAAGGTCGCCCTGGTGGGCCGTTCGATGATCCGCAACATGCAGATCGCGAGCGAAATGGGCTACCTCAAGGTTCCAGACGGCATCCTGATTGATGCCAAGCACGCGACCGACATTCCAGAGCATGAGTTGGTTTACATGTGCACCGGTTCGCAGGGCGAGCCGATGGCCGTCTTGGCCCGCATGGCGAACCTCGAGCACGAAATCGAACTCGGCGATGGCGACACCGTCATCCTCGCCAGCTCACTGATTCCTGGCAACGAGAACGCGGTCTATCGCGTCATCGACTCGCTCACCAAGCTCGGCGCAAACGTCGTGCACAAGGGCAATGCCAAGGTGCACGTCTCGGGCCACGCAGCCGCTGGCGAACTGCTCTACTGCTACAACATCCTCAAGCCAAAGAATGTGATGCCGGTGCACGGTGAATACCGTCACCTAATCGAAAACGGCAAGCTCGCAGAGCAGACAGGCGTTCCGCGCGAACGTATCGTCATCGGCGAAGACGGTTGGGTGACCGACCTCGAAGATGGTCGCGCCGAAATCGTCGGTGCCGTTGAGTGTGGGCTGCTCTATGTCGACGGTCGAACCGTGGGCAAGATCACCGAAGAAGACCTCAAGGATCGCCGAGTGCTGGCCGAAGAGGGCTTCATCTCAATCTTCTGCGTGGTCGACGAAAACGGTCGCATCAAGGTTGGGCCTGAGATTCGCGCGCGTGCGTTCGCCGAAGAGGATCACGTCTTCGACGATGTGCGTCCGCTGATCGAACGAGCCATGGCCGAGGCCGCTGGCGAGGGCGTGAAAGACACGTATGCGCTACAGCAGGTCATCCGTCGCACCATCGGAACCTGGGTCAATCGCGCACACCGTCGTCGCCCAATGATCATCCCGGTGGTTGTTCGCGGCTAGGTCGTGCCTGCCGTGTTTTGTCGGGCCCCGCTGTTATTTTTGACGCATGGCCGAACGCCGACCAACCACACGCAAACCAGCTTCTAGAGGCGCTGGAGCTTCGTCGCGCTCGCGCTCGACCAAGCCGGCAGCTCGCGCAACCTCACCTCGCACCGAACGTTCGGCTGCGCCACGCGAGCCGCGTCAGGGTGGCGGCACCTTCGGCAAGATCTACATGTTCTTCGCGCACGCGGTCGGTGGTGGCGCTCGCGCGCTGAGCCCAGACAAGCTGCACCCGGATGACCGACGAGACGGCATCCCGTTCGCCATCTTTCTGATGGGTGTTCTCGGAGTTGTCTTCAGCTGGTTCCTGATCAACCAGGACTGGGCCAAGTGGCTGCACAACTGGACCTTCGGCATGCTCTTCGGCCAGATGGCATACGGCCTGCCGCTGTTTATGGTGGTCTTCGCGATCTTCTTGATGCGCAACCCGGCAACCACTCGAGATAACGGCCGAATCGGACTCGGGCTGTTCCTGTTTGTTGTTGCGGTTTCAGGTGTTTTCGAGGCTGGCTATGTGATTGCCAACCCGACCTCGGCAATCGAGCCTTCGGTTGCGGGCCCAGACGGCCTAAGCCTCGCCGGCGGTCTGTTCGGTTGGCTCGTGACTGTTCCGGTGTTGAGCATCGGGGGAGCGCTCGGTGGCTGGCTAGCCGTGCTCGAGTCATTGATTCTCGCGTTCGGTTCGCTGCTGGTGATGACTAAGACTCCACCAAACCGTATTCGCCAGCGTTTCAGCGAGGCATACGTGCGCCTGTTCGGTGACCACCCAGCCCAGGCCAGCGGTGCAATCGAGCCAGAAGCAGAAGAAATTC